>OHDG01001356.1_pt1 | contig 11040 bp, 15 predicted proteins | sample 1566961 | NCBI WGS metagenome assembly OHDG01 (sample SAMEA3879539, study PRJEB24766) | human gut metagenome | biome: human-associated habitat; feature: feces | place: USA | collected 1985/1987
CGAGATGAGAACCTGCTTGAGACTGCCCTTACAGCTCCCTTCCAGACCTTCAACGATCAGCCGCTGTATCCGTCGCTCCAACAGAAAGCAGTACGGCTTTGCTATGGCATTGTGATGAATCATCCCTTCCTAGACGGTAATAAGCGAATAGGTGCTCATGTCATGTTAAAATAATTTAAAAAGGGGCATTCCTGATGGAAAATATGCTTGATAAAGCTCTTAAAGTCGCAAGATCTGATACTGTAAAGGCCTCTGGAAAGACCTTGTTTAAAGATATAATTGGAATATTGATGCATGACCCTAATGCAGCATGGTCTATGCTAGAAGATGTAAAAAAGCTGTCATCCACGATTAGAGACGGGATTTTTTTGAATGCCTTGAAACATATATTTTATATTCCTATAGGTATAATGAAGAAACAAATCAATTTGAATCGGAAAATTTGCAGTCACTTGCAGAGGCTTTAGCTGATGCAAGTCCTAATACAGAGGCCAATTACGAAGGCCGACCAGATAAGTTGAACGAGTATGCTAAGCGACTTATTAAATTGATTGATGATTGCGGTACCAAACAAAAAGCACGCTACATAGCTTCCTTAACGAGGGCTTTACTTTCTAAGCAAATCGATACTCAAAAATTTTTTCAATTAATTGCGCTATGTCTGGGTGCTTATTCTTTGCAACACTCGCATTATAGAATATAAAATCCTTTATCTCCTCCTTAGTCAAATACGCAATCGAACTACCATGTAATAAATTCATAGTATACAAAACCTTCACGATGACTCTCATAGGAGCAAGTTTAATGCCATCATCCTTGCATTCATTAAATGCTACATTAGTTCTCATATTAGGAAACTGGAATTTTTTAATAAAATTTAGTACTACTGCTCGTGTATTCCCAGCTGCCGCAGCTTTTGCACAATTGCTGTTCTCATTTAATGTGAAATAAAATCCCAATGTCATCATATTATTATTTGCACTTTTATCAACAGATGACGGAGGGACTGTATCTGTTGTAAAACATTGCCCAGCCTTTTTCAAAGACTCATCTAAAACCGATATTCTCAAATCATTTGTAAATAAATAATGATACAATTACTGTGCCTCCATTCTTTTCAATAAATCTGCCACTGCAAGACCCACTGCCTTCGCCAACTTCGGTGGTACTGCATTACCTATCATCTGATATGCATTACCTTGGGAACCAACAAAATCAAAATCATCATCAAATGACTGAAGTCTTGCAGCTTCTCTTACAGTAATAGTTCTGCTTTGTTTTGAATCATAATGAATAAATCTATTACCATCCTTATATAAATGCGCAATAATAGTCGTACTTGGCAAATCTGGTTCTAATACATGGTATCTGTGAATAGGTGATTTTGAACCTACTTTTTTCTCATACAATTCGCTAATTTTTTTACTGTCATACTCTCGTTTTCCAGATTCAATATCATGTGCCAATAAACGAAACGTATCCATATCCCGCATATTATGATACCGAGGTTTATGCCATGTATAATCACTTTCTGGTGTTTCATGAGATGTCTTCTTGTTATGATGTTCTTCGTCCCAAAATGGTTTACATTCTGGCAAATCACCAATAGCATCACGAACTGTAAATACTTTATTTCCTCTGTATTCCAGAAGTATATTACTATAAAACTCTTTAAGAAATACCTGAATATTACTATATCTTTGTGCATCAACGCCAACAATTATCATTCTTTCTCTATTCTGTGGTACTGAATAATCACTAGCATTTACTTTTGCTACTCTTAAATCCTTAATTATTTCATAACCTATCTTCTCAAATCCTTTTCTAATTAAATCCGTAATAGGTGTTCCATCGGGAGCAGCACTTAAAATACCTGGGACATTTTCAAATACAAATAGCTTTGGTCTATATCTGTTTACCACATTTAAATAATGCTCAAACAAATAGTTCCTATAATCATCTCGCATTCCATTTTCATCTCGAACGCGCCCAGCCACCGAATAAGCCTGACATGGCGGTCCTCCAATAATAATATCTATTCCACCTACTTTATTAACAAAGTAATCCAGCCCTTTACCTTGTCCAAACTCATCATCTTGCCAGCCTTCAAACAACTCTTTTTCTCGTTGAATGTCAAAATGCATCACTCTCTCTTTTGCATCCTTTACTTTCCATTTAGTTTCAAGCCTTTTTATCAGCGTATTAACCTGTGGTTTCAGCCACTCAACAGCTGCCACATCTTCGTATTTGCCACTTTGCAAAAAGCCATCTTCTAATCCTCCACATCCGGCAAATAAATCTATCATTTTGTACTTATTCGACATCGTCTTGTCCTTTCAGGTATTGTTTTAACTTCTCTGCCACAACTTGCCCCAACATCGGAGGTACAGCATTTCCAACTTGACGATATTGCTGTGACTTATTTCCATAAAAAATAAAGTCATCTGGGAAACTCTGTAATCTTGCACTTTCTCTAACCGTTGGTATTCTGTTCCATTTATAATGAAAGTGTGATCTATGACCCGTATTAATTGTATTTGATGGTTTCTTACTATGATATCTCGTAAGAGCCTCATGATACTTATATATTCCTTGATATTCCTCTGGCAATGCCTTGTAATTTTTCCCTTCTGGGACGAGAGAAATCATTTTTCTTGTCTTTTCAATTGGAATACTTCCTATATGATTCAGAACTTTTCCAGAATTGCTTCTCATTTTCCTCTGATAACTATTTGCTGGCTTCATTGTATAATCTTGTATTTCCTCACCATAAATAATTTCACCTTTTTCTGTCTGAAGCGATGGCAAATCACCTATGGCTTCCTCACAGGTCACATAATGTTCCTTATCAACTACAGGCTCTGGAAACTCAAATTTAGTCTTACCGTCTCTTAATCCCACAAAAAACACTCTTTTTCGCATCTGTGGGATTCCATAATCAGGAGCATATAATAACTTTGGAATCATTACATATCCTATTTTCTTGAAATCTTCAACAATTCGTCTGGCACCAATTCCACCATTTGTCTGCAACATTCCGGGAACATTTTCTAAAACCACAGCTTGCGGTTTTATTCGATCTGCCAATTCTACCATCGCAAGATATAATGAATTTCTTTTATCATTCATGTCTCTTGGTCCGGCAATCGAAAAGCCTTGACAAGGCGGTCCCCCTACAAGAACATCCAACTTAATATCTCTTTCCCGAAGAAAGTCAACTATTACATTTATGTTGTCATGATTAAACAAATCCAGTTTCATAGCTTCAGCATTTCCATGATTCTCTCTAAATGTTTTTAAGGCTGCCTCATCAAAATCCACACCAAGAACTACATCATATCCTGCATCATAAAAACCACGGGATAATCCTCCCGCTCCTGAAAACAAATCAACACAAGTAAACTTCTTACTCATACTTTTTCCCTCGATTCTATATTTATTAGAGCAGTCGTCTACTCTTCCTATTTTTCTTCTTTGTTTGATTTCATTCTGAAATCGAGTGGTTTAGGTGCATCATCTGGTATTGCCCATACCTCACCAACTTTAAAAGCACCCTCTATCCGCTTCTCAGAACATAAAACTTGTACTCGTCTCTGTGAAATATTCCATTTTCTTGCCGCTTGGCCTGCACTTAAATAGCCCATAATACACCTCACTTTATCATATCACATTATATTCCACGGGACGAATAAAAGCAATCTAATTATGTATCCATTATGCATTTTTTATTATATCTCTAAAAGGTGTACAAAAATACGGACTTGCAGCAATTATTTTCTGCTCTACCAATACCACAGGGCACGCCTATCGTGCCCTCTCTCTGCCTCCATCATTTCTTCCTATAACCTGCTCTTGTTGCATCTCCAATGTCTTTTCATAAATAGCCTGATAATCTTCAAATATCTTATCCTCATCAGAAGTATCAACTCCACACGCCTTGCAAACAGCGCTGTACAGCTGAATATTGTATGAATTATTGTCCAGCTGAAACTGTAGCATCCTTGCCTTCTCGATAACAGACAAATCATCAAAAGCAATTCCCCGGTGTTTAATCTCATCCAATACCTCTTCTGTTTTGTTTCTGACAACCAATTCACACATGCCCTTATAAATCAAATCCGTCTCTTCCAGAAGTTCATCCACATCTGCAATATGCCCCATGTCCAGAAACTTCATCTGTACAACTGACCTAACTGTGTCGTAACTCTTTAGTTTCCTGAATCCATGCATCTGAGCCTTTTCCATAGGAGTCATCTTTTTGTATGCCTCATAACTGCCTTTATCATCTGACCGATCACCAATATATTTCTCCACAATATTCGCTTTACTGCCAGCTCCTACTGTGGCATCCATGGTATCTTCTGCTGAAATCTGCTCACATACCTCTGCGCCTAACGAAGTTTCATAATCTTCTGATTCATTCATTACTGATATATCATCCATACCCATATCAGACACTGATTCATTAACAGATAACGCAATATCTTTCTTCTCCGCATACGGATACTCCGGCACTTCTATTGAATTACGAATCTCATCCTCAATAGTTGAAAAATCCAGCATTGAAAACTTCTTATACTCCTCTACACACCCTTCAGCAATCTTCATTTTCTTATTAAGAGCCTTTTTCTCCGCCTTAAGGTTGTCCAATTCCTCCTGTACTCCCATATGCCAGATCTGGTAATCACGAATATCTTCTTCTGTCTTGCATCCCCTTTTCCTTGCTCTGTTCTGCTGATATAATTCCTGCTGCCGTTCAGAGATTTTCTCCACGTCACGCTCTCCCAGAACCTGATAAGTCACAAGCCCCTCCACAGTTTTGATATTGTTATTCACAAGGAAAAGATACTGTTCCTGCAGCTGATTCATACGCTCCAGTTCCCTCGCAAGATATGCACAATGCTTATCAAATCGACGCTGCTCCACCATTCTCGCCTGATAGATTCTACGGTAATACTTCATCTGAAAATCTGTTATGCCACGTTTATGAATTGCCACAGTATTACCCACAACAAATACAGGACGGGTAAAAGGCATATCCAGGTAAAATCGGAATTTTTCTTCCGAAAAGCGTTCATCCAACTTATCCAGTTCATGATACCATTTACCACCCGGAACCTTTACCGAAAGGTACTTCCCGTACTCAAACTGATACCCGATTCTCTTCATCAGGAATATAAAATGGTCAAAGCTTCCCGCCTAACTCTGACAAAACTCTGCATCTGCCAGAATCATTTTTCGAAAGCATTGTTCACACTCCCATTCCTTCCTTGATAAATTCTTAGGCTCCTTTACGTACTCAGCCGGCACAATAGATAGTCCATACTCCTTGCATAATCTGTTTGTAATCGGCTGCATACGATGCTTCCATTCCCCTTTTTTGCACTCATGCTTCATCCCCGTTTCAAAACTGACGCTATTAAAAACAATATGCCCATGCATATGCTTTTTATCATTATGCACCGCATATACTGCCTCATATTTATCTTTCAGGTATTCCTGTGCAAAACGTGCCACTATATCCAGTGCCTGTTCCTCTGTCGCTTCTCCCGGTGCAAAAGAAATGATAATGTGATATCCCTGTCGTTTATCTGTTTTTCCGAAAGTTACCTTCGTATCCATCATCTGCTCAAAGGCTGTGTCCAGCAGACAGTTTATACTGCCCACCAGAACATTTTCCTCTGTTTTCTCTGGATTCTGAATATACGAAAGAGCATTCTTAAGATGTGCCGCTGGGTTCCCGGTATGTGCCTCATTCAGGCACTGTATCTTAGTGATTGCCATACCATAAGCACCTCCCTCATCAGCCTCTTTACATCCTCCAAATCCTGCTTAACAGCAAGGATATCCCTCGTGTAACCATATCCCTGGGTATTTACTACCTTCGCAATCTGATTCACATTGGTAGCAATTCCTGTTATCTGTCTGATAAAATTCCCTCTGTCTGTCGTAAAAGATGCGTCCACATTTCCGCCGCCACGCACCAGATTGCGCAGGTATTCACTGATATTCATTCCAGCCTTTTTTGCACCTTCTTCCAACAATCGTTTATCTTCCTCTGACAACTTAAAAGAAACCTTATATAGCTTTTTGTCAGACTTGTACCTTCTGTTTCCATCTGCCATACACATAACCTCCAATCCTCAAAATTAATCCCATCAAAATCTCACTTACCATGCTCATGGCTGTGACCTCCTATAAAAAATTCTTCTTTAAGGACTGCTTATAGCAAATCCCTCCATAATGCTTCTGTTGCTGTTCACTTGTTTTGCAAGATTCGGGAAAGGTCGGACCTTTCCCCGAAAAAAATATAATTGCTACCAGCAATTACCATTTTTCGTCTTGGCAGGAGCTCCTGCACCCAATATATGGCACGAATTTCGTGCCAAAACACCGACAGCAAACCATCCGCTAACTAGCGTCAGTTTGCCGTCAGATATATTTATTTTATATATGAATGACGTCAATCTGCCGTCATTTAGGATTCCATTGTCGTCAATTTGACGTCACTGCCACATTTTCCTAATCATCATTCAGTCCTTTTAGTAAATTGAATGTCTGACTTGGAAGAATGGCTTCATCATCAGTTACAGATACCGTATTATCCTGTGGAGCATCATGCGTTAATGCTAAAGCTGGTGTTTCCGTTGCGGCAACTCTCGCCTCACACTCTGCCATCAACTTCTCCATTTCCGGCTTCAATGCCCTGGCAACTTCTTCCGCAAACTTCTTTACATCAATCTCTTGCCTATGGGGCGCCTTAACCTCTTCCGCCTCTCCGTACACTTCTTCATAGGCCAGTTCAATACCTCTCTTGATAAGCTCCGTCTGGTTAGGAAAGCTACCATCCACAAGCATCCTGTCCAGTTTTTTCAGAATATTTGCATCCGACTGGCGGTCCACATAGAGACGGCAGCCAAGCCGTCTCTCTCTAAATCCCATTACCATGTGTACCACCTGCCTTTATGCCATCTGTTTTGCAAGAAACTCATAACCCTTTGCATTAGCTCTGACATCCGTCACATAAGAAATGTTATCCCCATGTTTTCCAAATCTCTCCATTGCCTTTGCTCCGCCACCTACATAAATGATGTTGGTAAATTCCGTATCATGCCCGTTTTCCTTTAAGATGCCTTCCACTCTGCTGACAAACTTTTCAAGTGCCTCGTCCATAATCCTTGCATATTTCTCTGGATAATTGCTGCTAAAATTACTAATATAATCTGTAATCACATTCTCCGAAATCTCCTTGCCAAAAACCTCACTGCTTCTGCTCTTGATTTCCTGAATAACAGAAATCATGGACTCCGTGAAAGTCTCACATTTACTTTCCACTGGAACGCCATCCTTCACATGCATGATATCAATCGTCCATGAACCAACATCCACAATCAGATATTCGCCCTTCATACTGCCAAGCCTGTCTGCCACTGCTGCATAACACTGCGGAAATGCCAGTACATTTTCAATGGTAAAATCATATGCCACATCCTCAAATTTAAAATGCACCGGCTGATTTCCACGCTTCAGATACTTTACGAACTGTTTTCTTACAGTTGCAAACTGTTTTAAAGGAAGTCCGACTCCAAGCACCACTCTGGCACCATTCGGAATACTTCCTGCTTGACATTCCTTTGCCAGTGCCGCAAGTGTCAACAGATAATAATCATCATCTGCAAGCTTACTGTCCTTCACACTGTTACGCTTCTCTCCAATCTTATAAAATGCTCCATCATAAACCAGTGTATTAGCCTGGAAGGTAGGCTTTACAGCCTGCCTTTCCACACCATTCTCAAACACATGGTTTGATGTTTTCATTAAATGATTCCCGTGGTCAATTCCCACATAATAAATTCTATTTTCTTCCATAAACTCATGCCTCCATTCTCTGCGTCTCCGCCTGTTCAAACGCGATATTTTCCTTTGCACGTTCCAGACGTACACGCTTGTTGTAATCAATTGCTGCAAACAAATCCTCTGTTACAATCTCATCTGCTGTCATTGCCGCCTGCATGTTTTCCTGAAATGTTACCTGAAATCCTTTTTCTTCCAAAGTATCCAAACCAATTCCTCTCTCCTTGCTTATTCCCTGTAAAACAGTGTCATACAGTTGCCATGCATAATTTTCATATTCTGCTGCCTTATCCAAAAGCACTCCCTGCATAAAATACTTGTTATACAGATAACGGTCATTCTTCATCAAGGCTCTGAGATAACGATGTCCGTATTTTCCAAGACTTGCATAACTCTCTGGCTCCGACTCTCCAAAAATCGGATAATACAATCCATCCACCTCTTTGTACTTAATGCCACACTTTTCTGCAATTGTAGGTGCTGCAGTCACTTTTGTTTTTTCTTCCATAAAAAATCCTTTCTGCGTCTTACGCCTTAAAAATATCGTTATTTGCCTTAACGCCGGCCCGCGGAGAGTTACTGCTCTCAAATGTTCTGCCATGCAGAAAATCCTCCTTTCTCATTGCCTCTTGCGAAGCTATGTATAAATGCTGTCCACACCTGACAGTTAAATTATCTGTAACGCCAGAATACACAAATATCACCATTCCATCCTAATCAACTGCTGCCCTGGCAAGCACAAGAAATACTCTTGCAACCAGCCCAAACACTAATAATGTCAGCTTCGCCAATCCCAGTACACACCGAAGCATTAACAACGCCATCCATACCATAGCCTTTAAAACATTCAATAAAACTCTGCCAACAAATTCTAAAATCATAAATTCAACTCTCCTTTCCACCCATCGGGAGCCACCCGAAAAAAGGGTATAAAAAATAAGACCATATTGACTTCAATATGGAACCGATTAAATCTTCGATTCTTTGTGTCAATTTAGTCCTATCAGTAAAAATACCTGTTAAGTTTTCCCATCCGGAGATAATCTGGACAATTATCACACGGAAACGTCTAGGACAAGGCTTCCGAAACCCTTGTAAATCCTGAGTTTCTTCCACCTGTCACAAATATACCACGTTCCCCTGTCGCCGATATAAGAAGTGCCCTGTCCTCTCCCTCTTCTAAAATCTTCTTAAGATTTGTAATAAATCCAATCTGCATGCTGTTTGGCTTTAGCTTGTATTTTTCAAGCGATACAACATTATCAATCCTCGCAATATCTCTCTGATGTTTAATAATTTCATATTGTTCTTTATAATTCCTATAAAATTCATTAAAATCTAAGGCATAACTAGAATTCCATAATCTATTGAATTCATCAACTATTTCCTTCGCTATCTTCCCTTGCTGCGTTGATACAAGCTTAGTATTCCACTCATGATTACTGGTAAGTGCTGCACTTGTTATATTCGAACTTCCAATGATAATACGATATACTTCATCTGTTTTAAAAATATATCCTTTTGTATGAAATCCTTCATCTGCTTCTTGTACATCATACATTTTTAATGTAATATTTGATAATCCATTAAGCTTCTCTAAAGCTTTAGGTTCACTAAAATTCAAATAATTAGTTGTAAGAATTTCACCTGGGATATTTTTCTTTTCCAAATCTTTAAATGTCTGAAGTAATGGTGTGATTCCACTCATAGTAATAAATGCCACACTAATCTGAAACTTATCACATCTTAACAGCTCATCTTCAATCGAAGATAAAACTTTCTTACCAGATTTATAATTATTCGATACAAACTGAGGACAATAAAAACTGTCAGAAGCAACAGAACCATCTATGTATGCAGTTTCTAATCCTAATCGTAATTCATTTATTTTATCCATATTGATATCCATTCAATTAATATTTATTGTATCTATTATATTATTTATTGTAATATGTTGCAATGAAAGTATCCGTTTTTCTGAAGTATCCTCATCATGTTCTGATAACTTTCATCCTGCAAAGCCAGATAATTAATCATAATATCTACATCAACTCTTCCTCACATGACCCTCAATGGGTATCATATAGGTATCTCGACAAAAGAAAAAGCCCCATAAATGGCTTGTTTAAGCCATTTATGAAGCTCTGTTTACTATTCAAACTCAATCGTTCCAGGTGGCTTGCTCGTCAAATCGTAAAATACTCGATTGACCCCACGCACCTCGTTTATAATTCGGCTCATGACTGTCTGGAGCACTGCGAATGGAATCTCGGCACTCTCGGCTGTCATGAAATCTATAGTGTTTACGGCACGCAGTGCAACTGCGTAATCGTAGGTTCTCTCGTCGCCCATAACGCCGACTGAACGCATGTTAGTGAGAGCTGCGAGATACTGGTTCGGCATCCATGCCGGAGCTTCACCGTTTGCCTTCTTGTATTCGGCTACTGCCTTATCAACCTCTTCACGATAGATGAAATCTGCATCCTGAACGATACGTACCTTGTCAGCCGTTACTTCACCGATAATTCGGATTCCAAGACCCGGACCCGGGAATGGCTGGCGGAATACGAGATTTTCAGGAATTCCAAGCTCAAGACCAGCTTTTCTTACCTCATCCTTGAAAAGGTTGCGGAGAGGTTCAATAATTTCCTTGAAATCAACGAAATCAGGAAGACCGCCTACGTTGTGGTGAGACTTGATTACGGCTGATTCGCCGCCGAGTCCGCTTTCAACAACGTCAGGGTAAATTGTGCCCTGAGCAAGGAAATCAACAGCACCGATTTTCTTTGCCTCTTCCTCAAATACACGAATAAATTCCTCACCTATAATCTTTCTCTTTGCTTCGGGTTCTGTGACTCCCGCAAGCTTTGAGTAATATCTTTCCTGAGCATTTACTCTTATAAAGTTAAGGTCAAACTGACCATTTGAACCAAATACGCCCTCAACTTCATCACCTTCGTTTTTACGCAAAAGACCGTGGTCTACGAATACACATGTAAGCTGTTTTCCGATTGCTCTTGAGAGAAGTCCGGCCGCAACAGATGAATCAACACCGCCTGAAAGAGCAAGTAAAACCTTGCCGTCGCCGACTTTTTCACGGATTTCCTTAATCGTATTTTCAACAAATGCGTCCATTTTCCATGTTCCAGAACAACCGCACACGCCGCGTACAAAATTATGAAGCAT
>OHDG01001359.1_pt1 | contig 11034 bp, 8 predicted proteins | sample 1566961 | NCBI WGS metagenome assembly OHDG01 (sample SAMEA3879539, study PRJEB24766) | human gut metagenome | biome: human-associated habitat; feature: feces | place: USA | collected 1985/1987
CGGTGTGATCTTTTCTTGTGACTTAAGCGAGACGAAAGTGCATTTGATTCAGGAAAATATGGAGCGCGCCGGGGTAGATCATTGCGAACTGTACCGTCAGAATGCCAGGATCCTTCGCAAAGATTGGATCGATTCGGTGGATGTTTTGATCGCAGATCTGCCGTGTTCTGGACTGGGAGTCATCGGTGGCAAATGTGATATTAAATATCACACGCATCGGGAAGATATTGATGAGCTGGCATCGCTGCAGCGAGAGATCTTGCGGGTTGTCAGCCAATATGTACGGCCGGGTGGTATATTGCTATATAGTACGTGTACCGTTGCAAGAGAAGAAAACAATGATAACGTTTCATGGATCGAGGAGACACTTCCGTTTGTGCCGGTTTCGATAGAGGAAGACCTTCCGGAATCGCTGCGAGGAAAGACCGGTAAAGAGGGATATTTGCAAGTGTTGCCGGGAAATGGATCGGATGGTTTCTTTGTGGCAAAATTTCAGCGAAAAGGAATATGACAAAGTAATTAGGAAAGAAGGAGTGGACAGATGCAGAAAGTGGATCTTAAAAGCATGACATTTGCTGAGTTGCAGCAGTTTGTGGAAGATCTTGGAGAGAAGAAATTTCGCACAACGCAGTTATATCAGTGGATGCATCAAAAAATGGTCAAAGAATTTGCGAGTATGACCAATCTGTCCGCAGCGTTTCGTGATAAATTAGAGGAGCAGGCGGCGTTAAATGGTTGTACCATGGTAAAGCGGCAGATTTCCGCAGATGGTACGAACAAGTTTTTGATGGAGCTTAGTGACGGTAATAAAGTAGAGTCAGTGTTGATGAAATATCATCATGGCAATAGCGTTTGTATATCCACTCAGGTGGGCTGCCGGATGGGCTGCCGCTTCTGCGCCTCCACCCAGGCAGGCCGGGTGCGCAACCTGGAAGCCGGTGAGATCTGCTCTGAGATCTATACCGCCCAGAAGGACATCGGGGAGCGCATCTCCCACATCGTCCTCATGGGCATCGGGGAGCCGCTGGATAATTTTGACGAGGTCATGCGCTTCCTTGAGAATATCTCCTCCCCGGAGGGCGTGAACATCGGAATGCGCAACATCAGCCTTTCCACCTGCGGTCTGGTGCCCAAAATCGACCAGCTGGCTGAGAAAAAGCTGCAGCTGACCCTTTCGGTCTCCCTGCACGCCCCCAACAACGAGATCCGCAGCGGCATGATGCCGGTCAATGATGCCTACCCCGTGGAGGTGCTGATGCCCGCCGTCCGCCGCTATCAGGAAACCACGGGCCGCCGGGTCAGCTTTGAGTATTCGATGGTGCGCGGTGTCAATGATTCCGATGCCTGTGCCAGACAGCTGGCCGACCTCATCCGGGGCATGGGTGCTCATGTGAACCTCATTCCCATCAACCCGGTGGACGGAAGCCCCTACTCGGCTACCGATGCCGCCAATGTCCAGCGCTTCCAGAAAAAGCTGGAGAGCCTGGGGGTCAACGCCACAGTACGCCGCCGTCTTGGCAGCGAGATCAGCGCCGCCTGCGGCCAGCTGCGCCGGGACGAAATGAATGGTAAGGCGTAAATCGCAAGAGGAGAAGCCTATGAAACTAGCAGGAAAAACGGATGTGGGCCGCGTCCGGCAGGAAAATCAGGATGATTACCGTGCCGGGGAGCTGCCTGGCGGTGCTGTCTGGGCACTGGTATGTGATGGCATGGGCGGTGCCAAAGGCGGCCGCGAGGCCTCACAGGGGGCCTGCAATGTCATCGAGCAGGTGTTTCAGGAGCAGTACGCCCAGTGCGGAGCAGGGCAGGAGGGAGCTTTTTTGAAAAAGGCCCTCATCAGTGCCAACCGCTATGTGTTCAACAAAGCTGCCCACGAGGAATCGCTGGCCGGTATGGGCACCACGGCGGTCTGCGCACTGGTGCGGGGTGGGGAAGCCACCCTCTGCCACGCGGGCGATTCCCGCGCCTACCTCTGCCGGGGCGGTAAACTGACCCAGCTCACCCACGACCACTCCTATGTGCAGGAACTGGTGGACTGCGGCACCATCACGGAGGAGGAGGCCGAGCATCATCCCCAGAAGAACATCATCACCAGGGCGCTGGGCGTGGATTACCGGCTGGAGCCGGAGGTCACTTCGGTGCAGCTGCAGGCAAAGGATCTGCTGCTGCTCTGCTCGGACGGCCTGACCAACATGGTGCCGGTGGAGCAGATGGAGCAGCTGCTGGCGCAGGGCCCGTTCTACGATCTGCCCGACCGGCTGGTGGATGCCGCCAACAAGAACGGCGGCTCCGACAACATCACCGCCCTGCTGCTGGCTGTGGAACCCACGGAGGTGCACCATGGATAACCTGATCGGCAAAACGCTGGACGGCCTGTACACGGTGCGGGAACTCATCGGCACCGGCGGCATGGCCAATGTCTACAAGGCCGTTGTGGGGCCGGGCGGCCCGGTGCCGGAGGGCACGGTCGTGGCCGTCAAGGTGCTGCGGCAGGAGCTCATGCACGATCCCGACCTTGTGCGCCGTTTCAAGAACGAGTCCAAGGCCATCTCGCTGCTCAACCACCCCAATATCGTCAAGGTGTATGATGTCTCGGTGAGCGACCATCTGCAGTATATCGTCATGGAATATGTGGACGGTATGACCCTGCGCGAGTATCTGAACGAGCGGGGCGGCAAGCTGACCAACCGGGAGACCGTCCACTTTATCTCTCAGATCCTGAAAGCGCTGGACCATGCCCACCACAACGGCGTGGTGCACCGGGACATCAAGCCCCAGAACATCATGCTGCTGGACAACGGCCAACTGCGGATGATGGATTTTGGCATTGCCCGCATCTCCCGGGCCGAGAACCAGCTTTCGGGCGGCAAGGCCATGGGCAGCGTCCACTATATCAGCCCGGAGCAGGCCAAGGGCGATGAGACCGACTTCACCAGCGACCTTTATTCGGTGGGCGTGATGATGTACGAGATGCTCTCGGGGCATCTGCCCTTCGATGCCGATGACGTGGTGGAGGTGGCCATCAAGCAGATCTCGGATCAGCCCAGGAGCCTGCGGGAACTGGCTCCCTGGGTGCCGGTGGGGCTGGTGGAGATCACCGAGCGCGCCATGGCAAAGCGGCCCGAAAACCGCTACAAGAGCGCCGCTGAGATGCTGGAAGCCCTCAACGCCTATGTAGAGAACCCGGCCATCGTGTTCAACTACACCTATCTCCCCGATGAAATTCCTGAAAAGGTGGTGGAACCCCCTATGCCCAGAAAAGAATCCCGTCCGGAGCGCGGCAGTGCCCCGGCAAAAGGCAGAAAAAAGAAAAAGCGCACCGTGTTCCTGCCGGCGTTGTTTGGCATCACCGTGGCCTTTGCACTGGCCTGCGCGGCCCTGTGCTGGATGATCCTGAATGATTCCAGCTCCCTGATGGGGGAAAAGGCCGATGTGGTGCTGGCAGATTACAGCGGCATGACCCAGGATGAGGTCAACGCTTCCCAGCAGGTGGCATCCGGCCAGATCGTCATCAACTGGGAGCAGGCCTACAGCAACGATTACGCCGCCGGTTACGTCTACCGGCAGTCCCCGGTGGCGGGCCGTACCGTCCGCGAGGGCCAGAGCGTGACCTTGACCGTCAGCCTGGGCATCCAGTATGTCACCGTGCCGGATGTCTCCAACTATGTGCAGGCAGATGGTGAGCAGCAGCTCAAGGATCTGGGGGTCTCTGTTTTGATCACCCAGGCGGTGGAACCCAGCGTGGCCGCAGGCTCCATCATCCGCACCGAACCTGCTGCGGGCAGTCAGGTGGCTGCAGGCTCCACAGTGGTGGTCTATGTCAGCCGCCCGCAGGTCAACACCACGGCCAAGGTGCCTGCCCTGACCGGTCTCAAGAGCGTGAACGATGCCCGCTCCGTGCTGGTGCAGAACAAGCTGGGCCTTGGCAGCACCACCGAGCAGTACAGCGACCAGCCCGCCGGTACCATCATCGGCCAGAGCCCGGCGGCAGGATCTACCGTCAAGGTGAACAGCCGTGTCAGCATTACCGTGAGCGCAGGCCCCGAGCCGGTGCCTGAGACCCCGGCTGAACAGCCGGGCAGCTCCTCCAGCGATTGGTGGAGCGGCCTGATCGGGGGCAGCTCTTCCAGCAGCGGCGATTCTTCCAGCAGTGAGGGCACCGGCCTGGGCGACTGGTGGAGCGCGCTGCTGTCCTGAGGGAGGAACGGATGAAGGGATATATCGTAAAAGGAATTGGCGGATTTTACTACGTCAAGACCGAAGAGGGTGTGATCGAGTGCAAGCCCCGGGGCATCTTCCGCAAACAGAAGATCACCCCCGTGGCGGGCGATGAGGTGACGCTGGAGACCGAGAACGGCGCGGCAGTCATTGCTGAGATCGCACCCCGCAAAAACGTGTTTGTCCGGCCACCTGTGGCCAATCTGGATGTGTTGTTCCTTGTGGCCAGCACCACCCAGCCCACCCCCAGCACGCTGGTGCTGGACAAGCTCTCGGCCATCGCCGTGGACAAGGGAGTGCAGCCCGTCATCGTCTGCACCAAGGCTGACCTTGGTGAGGTGGAGTTCCTGCGCAGCGCCTATGAAAGATCCACTCTGCCCTTCATTGCCATCCGCTACGACAGCGGGGAAGGGCTGGACGAGGTCAGGCAGTGGATCAGCGGGCGGCTCTGCGCCTTCTGCGGCAACTCCGGTGTTGGCAAATCGACCCTGCTCAACACCCTGCTGCCTCAGGCCGAGCGGGAGACCAGTGCCATCAGCCAGAAGCTGGGGCGCGGCCGCCATACCACCCGCGAGGTGACCATCTTTGAGGCCTTTGGGGGCCGCATTGCGGATACCCCCGGCTTTGCCAGCCTGGAAGCCAACCGCGCCGGGTTCATTCCCAAGGAGAATCTGGAGCACGCCTTCCCGGAGTTTGGGCCCTACCTTGGGCAGTGCCAGTTCACCGGCTGCTCCCACCGCACGGAAAAGGGCTGTGCCATCCGCGCCGCTCTGGCCGAGGGAAAACTCTCCCAGACCCGGTACGACAGCTACTGTGCCATGTATGAGGAAGTCAAGGATGTCAAGGACTGGCAGAGGAGGGGAATGTGATGCGCTGCGTGATCCTCTCGGCCTGCCCGGTCTCGCCGGAGCTGAAGCGTCTGCTCCGCCCCGATGACTTCATCATCGCCTGTGATGCTGGCTACCGCAACTGCGCGCCGCTGGGCTGCAAGCCCAATATCATCCTGGGAGATTTCGATACCGCTCCCTGTCCGGTGCAGCAGAACGACGATATCATCGTCCTGCCTCACGTCAAGGACGACACCGACACCGAATATGCCGCTAAGCTTGCCAGTGAGAAGGGCTTTACCGAGGTGCTTCTTCTGGGGGCGCTGGGCGGCAGGCGGATCGAGCATACCCTCTCGAATCTTGCCACCGGCCTTGGGCTGGAAGAACGGGGGGTGCGGGCAACGCTTCAGGATGAGCGCAGCCGCATTACCTTTGTCCGCTCCGGCGAGACCCGTGCCTACCCGAAGGAGGAATTTTTCTATTTCTCCGCTTTCCCCATGGAGGGCAGGGCAGAGGGCGTGTGTGAGCACGGTTCCTACTATGAGCTCACCGATGATGTGCTGGTGGCCGGTTACCCGCTGGGAGTCAGCAATGAGTATGCCGAAGGCTCGGACTGCATCACCATCTCCACCCGTAAGGGGGCGCTGGTGGTCGTGGAAACGGTGCCGGATACACCGATCCTGACCGGGAACAAGGCCTGAGCCGCACACTTTGCCGTCCTGCCGCTTATATTGTGGTATCACACCACGAAAGGCGGGAGAGCGATGCAGGTGGTCGTTATCAAAAGCCCGAAGTGTCTGCGCGGCGTTCTGCGCAGGCTGTTCGGCATCAAAAAGGGATAAGAAAAATACCGGGGCAGGCGGCTGCTCCGGTATTTTTTGTGGCACATCATTCTTTTGTGGTATAGGTCAGATCCAGCACCGGGCCAAAGGGGTCAAAGATGAGGTTCTGGATGCCGGGTGCGATCAGCAGGCGCTTCTGCTGGGCAAACAGAGGGACCGCCACGGCATCGTTGAGCAGCTGGCGCTCACAATCGCCCAGCAGGCGGCAGCGGGAGCTTCCGGTGGCCTGGGTGCTGGCCTGCAGCTGGGTGGTATACAGGGAATCTGCATAGCCGGTCAGGCCGCCGCCCGCTGCGGTGAACTGGTTCAGCATGTTGTACACACTGCCGCCCTCGGCGCTGATGGGGGCCAAGGCGATGGTGTAGTCCCCCTCGGCCAGCCGTTTCGCAAAGGTCTCCTCATCCACTTCCTCTACGGAGAAGAAGAGGGAAAACTCCTTTTGCCACACGCCATTGATCTCCTCGGCGGCGCTGGTCACGCCGGAACCGGCAGGCACCATCAGGCTGACCTTGTTGAAGTCGGAGGTGGTCAGCGTCTGCCGCGCCGTGAGGTAGAGCGCTCGGGCATCCACCGCGGCGGGAGTCACATCCCCGGCGGTATCCCGGTAGTTCATGCCGTCCACAGTCAGGCCGTCCGGCACCAGACCGTTGGCGGCGGCATAGAGCCCGCCGTCCGGCACCTCGGCTGCACCCCGCGCGGCGGAGGCCAGTGCCTGCCGCAGCTCGGTGGAAGCAAACACGCTGCTGCAGTTGAACAGCAGGCTCCATGTGGTATCGGAGTAAGAGAGGGAAGTCAGGGTGGTGGGCGCGGCGGTGTCGTCCGGGGCGGCAGAGCACTTCTCGTTGGCAATCAGCTCTGCGGCGGACTGCCCGGCGCTGTTGGTGTTCTGCACCAGCCGCAGGCTGTCGATGAGGCTGTCCGAGGGGGCACGCCGCAGGAACAGGCCGCTGGCTGTCCAGTTGTAGATGTAGAAGCTGCCGCTGGAAAGGGTGGACGAAGCATTCAGACCGTAGGTGCCCCGGGTGGAATTGAAAAATTCCTCATCGCAGGGCATGGCACCGGGCAGGGTGAGCTTCTCGAGGAAGTTGTCGTCAGCACTGCTCAGGTGGAACACCAGCGTCAGCGGCCCGGAGGCCGTGACTCCCAGCGCGCTCTCGGGCATCTGCCCGGCCAGCACGGCGGCGCTGTTTTCAAGGGCCGCAAACTCCACCGCGTAGGGGGAGTTGGTCTCCGCCCGGAACAAGCGCCGGAAAGCGAACACAAAATCCTCGGCGGTGATGGCGTAGTCAGTGGCGTTGCCCTTGGCGGCGGTGTAAGTCAGGCCGTCCTTGAGGTAGAAGGTGTAGGTGAGGCCGTCGGAGGACTTCTCCCACCGTTCGCAGAGGGCAGGCTCATATTTGCCGCTGGGATCTTTGCGGACAAGGCCGCTGTACAGGTTCTCGCAGGCGATGACATCCGCAGAAGCCGAGGCCACCTGCGGGTCAAGGTTGGCCGGGATGCTGTCCACGAACCAGGTGAAGCTGTTGGAGCCCGAACCACAGCCGGTCAGGGCAAAAACAAACGCAATGGTCAGCACCACTGCGGAAAAGCGGATCAGGGAATGTTTCAAGAAAATGCGCTCCTTATAAGATGATGCAATTAAAGTATAGCGGAAACGGTCGGAAAAGACAATCGACATTTTGTGAATTTAGATAGGATTTCGGTGCATCCGGGGCCAGAACAAGGTTTGGCGTTGCCAATTGGCTGGAAAAGGTGTAAAATGGAGCAGTGAATCAATTTCAGCCTGAATTTTCATAGAGGAGGTTCTTTCTTTATGCAGAAAGATCAGCAGAAGCTTGCAGAACTCATCCGGGGCAAAAAGGTGGCGTTCATCGGTGCCGGTGTCAGCCACAAGACCCTTATCAAGGAGTTTGTGGAGCTGGGGGCCCATGTGACCCTGTGCGACCAGAAAAAGAGCGTGGAGGAGTTTGGCGATTATGCCGCTACCATCCGGGAACTGGGCATTGACCTGAGCCTTGGCGAACACTATCTGGACGGCTTCAAGGGCCAGGATATCATCATGCGCACCCCCGGCTTTGTGGGCTACTTTGAAAAGCCCCTGCAGGATGCCATGGCGGCGGGCACCATGGTCACCAGCGAGGTCGAGCTTTTCTTCGATTTCTGCCCCTGCGAGATCGTGGCCGTGACCGGCTCTGACGGCAAGACCACCACCACCACCCTCATCTCCAAGTTCTACGAGGCCGCAGGCCGCAAAGTACATCTGGGCGGCAACATCGGTGCGGCCCTGCTGCCCATGCTGCCTGAGGTCCGGCCGGAGGATGTGGCTGTGGTGGAGCTGTCCAGCTTCCAGCTCATCAGCATGCACCAGAGCCCGAAGATCGCGGTGGTGACCAACGTCACCCCCAACCACCTCGATCACCATAAGGATATGCAGGAGTACATCGACGCAAAACGCAACATCCTGCTCTACCAGAACCCGCCCTGCCGTGCCGTGCTGGGCTACGAGAACGAGATCAGCCGCTCCATGCAGAAGGACTGCAAGGGCAGGCAGGTCTGGTTCACCCGCCTGCACGATACCGACAACGGTGCCTTCCTGCGCAAAGAGGACAACATGCTCTGCATGGCCGAGAACGGCGTGGTAACGCCCTTCCTGGCCCAGAAGGACATCAAGCTGCGGGGCCTGCACAATATCGAGAATCTGCTGGCCGCTGCCGCCGCAGTCTGGGGCGAGGTGCCCGTGGAGGCCATCCAGAAGGTGGGCAGCACCTTTACCGGCGTGGAGCACCGCATTGAGCCGGTGCGCACGCTGGACGGCGTGCTCTACTACAACGATTCCATCGGCACCAGCCCCACCCGCACCATTGCGGGCCTGCGCAGCTTTGACCAGAAGGTCATCCTCATTGCGGGCGGCTACGATAAGCACATCCCCTATGAGCCGCTGGCCCCCGAGATCGTGGCCCACGTCAAGGATCTGGTGCTGATGGGTGCCACCGGCCCCCGCATTGAAAAGGCCCTGCGAGAGGATCCCGGCTTCAACGAGGCCGCACTGCCCATCCAGCACGCGGACAATATGCAGCACGCTGTGGAACTGGCCCGTGCCGCCGCAAAGCCCGGCGATATCATCATCCTGTCTCCCGCCAGCGCCTCCTTCGACCTCTACCCCAACTTTGAGGTGCGCGGCCGCGAGTTCAAGAACATCGTCAACGCACTGAAATGATCACGCAGGTCAGAACGCCCCGCCAGAGGCAGCGGTTCCGCAGCGCCTGCCGCGGAAAGCTCTGCCTTGGGGTCACGATGCCGCAGGCGCAGGCGCTCTTTGGCAAAAGCCAGCCGGGCCGGTTCTTCGCCGGGCCAACGCTGGCGCTGGATGTGGGCGGCAGTACCGCCTGGCTGGCGGGCCACGCCAACCCGGACGAACTGGCCAGCTTCCTGCGTTTCTGCGGCTGTAAGGCGGTCATCCTGGACGAAGCCGAGTGCCCGCCGCCCACCGGCTGGGCCCGTGCAAAGTCCCATTCCGTCTTTGGCCTGGAACCCAGAAAGCAGCTGCCGGAACCTGCTGTGGAAGAAACGCTCTGGGCCTCCCTGCATTTTGACCCGGAGCCCCCGGCGGGCCCCGTTGCACAGATGCTGTTTCCGGACCGCCCCACGCGGCGGGATGATTTTTACTCTGAGCTCTGCTCAAAGCGCGCCCGCGGCAGGGCTGTGGTCTGGGCTTTGGAGCAGGGAGGGGAGCTTGCCTGCACCGTGGGCGCTTACGCCATTGGAACGGAGCAGGCTTACATGGCCTGCGGCGAGACTGCGGAGCCATTGCGGGGGCACGGCATCGGCGGGCGGCTTATCGTCCGGCTGGCCAACACCCTCTCGGCGCAGGGCCTGCAGCCCCTTTTCCTCTGCTCCCCGGAACGGGTGCACTTTTATACCCGCCTCGGCTTTGAAAAGCTGGGAGAGTATGCCCGATATGAAAATAAAGATCAAGGATAGATTATGTCAATGTTGAACCACTTTTTTGATTACAAACCCGAAGTCCTGGCGCTGGACGAAAAAGCCATGGAGCTCTGCCAGCCCTATTTCCGTCACATGGAGGAGATCCGGGACTACAACCAGCTGAAAATGCTCAAGGCCTTTGCCGATACCCAGATGTCCTCCACCGATATGCTGGGCACCACCGGCTACGGCCTGTGGGATACCGGCCGCGCCAAGCTCGAGCAGATCTTTGCCGAGGTGATGGGCGCGGAGGATGCCCTTGTGCGCAGTCAGTTCCAGAGCGGTACCCATACGCTGGCGGTGGCCCTGTTCGGCCTGCTGCGGGCAGGGGATACCCTGCTGGCTGCTACCGGCCGCCCCTACGATACGCTGGAGGGCGTGATCGGTCTGGACGGCAAGGGCAAGGGCACCGGCACCCTGATGGACTACGGCATCCGGTACGACGAAGTCCCCCTCAAGGCCGACTTCACCCCGGACTACGCGCTGATCGCTCAAAAGGCCCCGGGGGCAAAGGTCTGCCATATCCAGCGCAGCCGCGGCTACCTGCAGCGCAATGCCTTTGATCTGGATACTATTCAGAAGATCGCCGACACGGCCCGTGCCGCCAACCCCGAGATCATCATCTTTGTGGACAACTGCTATGGTGAGTTTACCCAGATGAAGGAGCCCTGCCAGGCAGGTGCGGACCTTGTGGTGGGCAGCCTCATCAAGAACCCGGGCGGCGGCATCGCCCCCACCGGCGGCTATATCGCGGGCCGGAAGGATCTGGTGGAGCTGTGTGCCTACCGCCTGAACGCCCCCGGTCTGGGCAAGGAGCTGGGCTGTACGCTGGAAACGCCCCGTGATATGTACCTTGGCTTCTACTATGCCCCCGGCGTGGTGTGTGAAGCCATCAAGACCGCAATCTATGCCCAGTGCCTGCTGGAACTGGTGGGCAAAAAGCCCATCCCGCGCTACTGCGAGGACCACAACGATATCGTGACCTGCTTCGATGCCGATACCGCCGATGCCCTCATCGGCTTCTGCCGCGGCATTCAGGCCGCCAGCCCCGTGGACAGCTATGCCGCACCGGAACCCTCTCCGGAGCCGGGCTATACCGATGAGGTCATCATGGCAAGCGGCAGCTTTACCCAGGGCAGCACCATCGAGCTTTCCTGCGACGG
>OHDG01001362.1_pt1 | contig 10994 bp, 7 predicted proteins | sample 1566961 | NCBI WGS metagenome assembly OHDG01 (sample SAMEA3879539, study PRJEB24766) | human gut metagenome | biome: human-associated habitat; feature: feces | place: USA | collected 1985/1987
CATTATAGTTAAACTTGCCCCTTATGACAAGCCTTAATTCTCCCCAATTCCTATCTTGCTAATTCTCCTCCAGACAATCCTTATCTATGCATCTTTCTCCCCAATTCTCTTCTTCACATAAGAATCCATCTTCTCTCTGACCATCGCCATCTTTCTGTTGGTCTCCTCATTATCAGAATGAAAATGCATAAGCTTTGCAAGATAGCCCTGTTCCACAGTAATCCGCACGCTCTCATCATACACAAGCTCATAAGCAAGTGATACATGACCAATAACAGTATCAGCCGGTGTGCGTCTTATTGCTTTGAGTATACAGTGTTCCTCATCAAACGCTTCTAACACTTCATCTGTAATATCACTCTTCATCAGTTCTTCAGTCGTAGTGTTATATATTTCTTCAAGCGGAGTATCAATATTAACCTTAAATATATCAACCTTATCAGCGTCACGAAGCACATTGCAGAATGCCTGCTCGCGGCTATTAAGTCCCTGCGGAATTCTGTACATATTGTGACACCTTATTGCAAGTTCAAGCATTTCCATGTCCGATTTATTCAATCTGTCATACAGAAATACTCCATCAGAACTATATCGATCCTCTAATGCTCCTGGCTTGTAGCCTGTACATTTAACCATTCCATTAAGAAAAGTACTGATAAGACCATCTTTGAACAACAGGTCTGCACCGAATTTTGCATGGTCAACAGAGTCCGCATCTGAAAATGTGTTATAACGCTTTATCTGTTCAAATCTTCCAACATCATGAAGCATTCCGGATAACCATGCCAGCTCAACATCATAGGCACACATTCCAGCTGCCTTTGCAATTCTTTCGCACAAAGCTGCAACTCTGTAAGTGTGGTCAATTTTTAATTTAATCTTAGGGTCATCTGCATTATAAGCTGCTGTGTATTCTGCAAATGCTTTCTTAACATGCACCCTGTCAACATACACACGGTTTATCTTGGCATTTTCATAATAACCTTCAACATCAGCAACCTTTCCCTCATTCCATGTGTCTATAATATCAGACACATCAGATAAAGAATGGCACACAACTGAAGTCAGTCTTCGGATGTCATCGTTAATCTCAATAGTATCAGGTATATGAATCACCTTCATGCCTGCTGCATATCCTGCTTTAATGCCATTAATACTGTCCTCAATGACTACACATTCTGACGGTTCACATCCGATAAAGCCTGCTGCCCTTAAGAATATGTCCGGCTCAGGCTTTCCATGCTCAACCTCATCTCCATATACAACACCAGAAAGATAATCCCATGCTCCTATTCTGTGAAGACTCTTTTCAGCACTTGATTTCTGTGTTGAAGTTGCAACAGCACATTTGAGTCCATTATCCTTAATATAATCAAGCAGCATATGAAGCCCCGGCTTAACCGGAACTTCCTCTGTCTCCCTGATTTTGTAAACATGGTCTGTGCGCATTGTCCGCATTTCCCAGTAATCCTGCTCTCCATGATAATAATCATCAAAAAAGCTCTGACTAAGCTTTGCCGGTGCACCTTTAAAACTGTCGATAAGCCATAATGGCATCTCTACATTTTTCTGGGAAGCTGCCCACAGCCAGCCAAGATTAGACTGATTTTCCGTATCAATCATAACTCCGTCCATATCAAAGATAATTCCTTTTATCATAACTACCTCCATTCTACTCCCCAAAATATCAAACCGACATCCCTTGCATACACTTCCCAGATATACGTTCATTCACTTCTTAATATTACTTCTCTTCCAGATACTTCTTAACATACTGTCCGGTATAAGACTTCTTAACCTTGGCAACTTCTTCTGGTGTACCCTTTGCAATAACTGTACCACCTCTGTCGCCGCCTTCTGGTCCCATATCTATAATATAATCGGCTGTTTTGATAACATCAAGATTATGCTCAATAACAACAACAGTGTTACCGCCCTCTGCAAGCTTATGAAGTATATCAACAAGCTTGTGGACATCTGCAAAATGAAGTCCTGTTGTAGGCTCATCAAGAATATATATAGTCTTTCCTGTGCTTCTTCTTGAAAGCTCTGTTGCAAGCTTGATTCTCTGTGCCTCACCACCTGAAAGCTCAGTTGATGGCTGTCCAAGCTTGACGTAAGACAAGCCAACCTCGTTGAGAGTCTCAATCTTTCTTCTTATACTTGGCACATTTTCAAAGAAATCAACTGCATCCTCAATAGTCATGTCAAGAACATCATATATGCTCTTATCCTTGTATTTTACTTCAAGAGTTTCTCTGTTGTAACGCTTACCCTCGCAGACTTCACAAGGAACATACACATCCGGCAGGAAATGCATCTCTATCTTGATAATACCGTCGCCTGAGCATGCCTCACATCTTCCGCCTTTAACATTAAAGCTGAATCTGCCCTTCGTATATCCTCGTTCCTTCGCGTCCTTAGTCGTTGCAAACAGGTCTCTTATCATGTCAAATACACCTGTATAGGTTGCCGGATTAGACCTTGGTGTTCGTCCAATTGGTGACTGGTCAATATTAATGACCTTATCAAGCTGCTCTATTCCGTCAATTCCATCATGGTCGCCTGCAATACATCTCGCCCTGTTAAGCGACTTTGCAAGGTGCTTGTAAAGAATCTCATTAACAAGTGAACTCTTGCCTGAGCCTGACACACCTGTTACGCATGTGACAACTCCAAGCGGAATATCTACATCAATATTCTTAAGATTATTCTCCCTTGCGCCTCTTACCTTAATCCAGCCAGCAGGCTTTCTACGCTCTGCCGGTACAGGTATCTTGATTCTTCCTGACAGATATGCACCTGTAAGTGAGTCCTTGCACGCCATAATGTCCGCAGCAGTTCCTGTTGCGACAACTTCTCCACCATTTCTTCCTGCGCCTGGTCCGATATCCACAATATAATCGGCTGCAAACATAGTATCCTCATCATGTTCAACGACAATAACTGAGTTACCAAGATCTCGCAAATGTGTCAGAGTTCCAAGCAGCTTGTCATTATCCCTCTGATGAAGTCCGATACTTGGCTCATCAAGAATATAAGCAACTCCTACAAGACCTGAACCAATCTGTGTAGCAAGCCTGATTCTCTGCGCTTCACCGCCTGACAGAGTTCCTGTGGCACGCGAAAGTGCCAGATAATCAAGCCCTACATCTACAAGGAACTTAATTCTCGCCTTGATTTCCTTAAGAATCTCTGCACCAATAAACAGCTGTCTCTCTGAAAGCTTCATATTCTCAAGGAATTCCTGAAGCTTTATAATAGACATGTTAGTAATCTCATATATGTTCTTATCTGCAATAGTAACAGCAAGTGAAGACGGCTTAAGTCTCTGTCCGTGACAGGCAGAACAAGGTCTTATTCTCATAAATTCCTCATACTGCTGCTTAGTATTATCAGAATATGTCTCTCTGTATCTTCTCTCCATATTCTTAATAAGACCTTCAAATGCGACATCATATACACCCTCTCCGCGCTGGCCTTTATATTTAACCTTTACAGAATGTCCCTTAGTACCATTGATAATAATATCCTTAATATCATCAGGATAATCCTTGAATGGTGTCTTTAATGAAAATCCATATTCCTCTGCAAGTGCATCAAGAATCGCCCTGCTAAAGCTGCCCTCATCCTTAGATGACTGCCATCCCATTCCGACAATAGCACCTTCATCAATGCTGAGACTCTCATCCGGTATAAGCAGCTCTGCATCAAACTTCATTGTATAACCAAGTCCGAAACAGTCCGGGCATGCGCCAAATGGATTGTTGAACGAAAAGCTTCTTGGCTCAACCTCATCAATACTTATACCACAGTCTGGGCATGAAAAGCTCTGGCTGAAATTAAGTGTTTCACCATCAATAACATCTACTGTCATAAGACCTTCGGCAAGCTTAAGAGCTGTCTCAATAGAATCTGTAAGTCGTTTCTGGATTCCGTCTCTTACAGAAAGTCTGTCTACAACAATCTCAATATTATGCTTCTTATTCTTATCAAGCTTAATATCGTCTGTCAGCTCGTACATGCTTCCATCAGCAATAACACGCACAAATCCGCTCTTCTTTGCCTGTTCAAATAGCTTTACATGTTCACCCTTTCGTCCACGGACAACAGGTGCAAGAATCTGAATCTTAGTTCTTTCAGGAAGTGCCATAACAACATCAACCATCTGGTCAACTGTCTGTTTGTTGATTTCGCGTCCACATTTTGGACAATGCGGGATACCAATTCTTGCATAGAGAAGTCGGAAATAATCATATATTTCTGTAACAGTTCCTACTGTAGAACGCGGATTTCTGTTAGTTGACTTCTGGTCTATAGATATAGCCGGTGAAAGTCCTTCAATACTGTCAACATCCGGCTTTTCCATCTGTCCCAAGAACTGTCTTGCATATGAAGACAGTGATTCCATATATCTTCTCTGACCTTCTGCATATATTGTATCAAATGCAAGACTCGACTTTCCCGAACCTGAAAGTCCTGTAAGCACAACAAGCTTATCTCTTGGAATATCAACATCTATTCCTTTAAGATTATGCTCTCTTGCACCCTTTATCCTTATGCAGTTCTTGTAACTGCCTCTTTCTATCTCTTTCTTTAACTTACTATCAGTCATGTTTTTTTCCTTCATAAATATATTTATTAATCTCAATCATCTTGTCACGAAGCTGTGCAGCCTCCTCAAAGTTAAGCTCTGCTGCTGCCTTACGCATGTTCTTCTCAACCTGCGTCTTAACCTTCTCAAGCTCTTTGATGCTCATAGATTCATAATCAACCTTAAGCTTTCCGGAAGCATCACCCGGCTCCGCTGCCTTGCTTATACTTATCAGATCTCTTACTGCCTTCTTGATTGTCTGTGGAGTAATTCCATGCTCATCATTATACTCCTGCTGAATCTTTCTTCTTCGTTCTGTCTCTGAAATAGCCTTTTCCATAGATTCAGTAATCTTGTCTGCATACATGATAACATGTCCCTCTGCATTTCTTGCAGCTCGACCAATCGTCTGTATAAGCGATGTCTCTGTTCTTAAGAAGCCTTCCTTATCAGCATCAAGTATTGCAACAAGGCTGATTTCAGGAATATCCAGACCTTCTCGCAACAGGTTGATTCCAACAAGAACATCAAATCCATCAAGACGCATATCTCTTATAATCTTCTGACGCTCAAGCGTATCAATATCTGCATGAAGATACTTAACCCTGATTCCTGCCTCTTTAAGATAATCAGTAAGGTCCTCCGCCATTCTCTTGGTAAGTGTAGTAACAAGCACCTTGTTCTTCTTGGCAGTTTCCTTATTAATCTCTGATATAAGGTCATCAATCTGTCCTTCAATCGGCTTAACAGTTATCTCCGGGTCAAGAAGTCCGGTAGGTCTTATAACCTGCTCGGTTCTCATAAGTTCATGCTCTGCTTCGTATGTGCTTGGTGTTGCTGATACGAAAAGCATCTGTGAAATCTTGCTCTCAAACTCGCTGAAATTAAGCGGTCTGTTGTCCTTCGCAGATGGCAGTCTGAAGCCATAATCTACAAGCGTAGTCTTTCTTGACTGGTCACCGGCATACATGCCTCGAATCTGCGGAATAGTGATATGCGACTCATCCACAATAATAAGAAAATCATCTGGAAAATAATCCATCAGCGTATACGGAGGACACCCTGCCGGAAGTCCTGCCAGATGTCTTGAATAATTCTCTATTCCTGAACAAAAGCCTGTCTCCTGCATCATCTCTATATCAAAATTCGTTCTCTCTTCAATTCTCTGTGCCTCTAGAAGCTTATCCTCACTCTTGAAATACTTCACTCTCTCGGCAAGCTCTGCCTTGATATTCTCAATCGCAGCGTCCATCTTCTCCTTCTCAACAACATAATGTGAGTTAGGGAATATCGCAATATGTTCAAGAACGCCTTTAACTTCGCCTGTAAGGGAATCTATCTCACTTATTCTGTCCACTTCATCACCAAAGAATTCAACTCTTATGGCATCACCTGATGATGATGATGGATACACTTCAACAACATCGCCTCTTACCCTGAAAGTTCCTCGCTTAAAATCCTGGTCGTTCCTTACATACTGGATATCAATAAGCTTTCTTATGCAATCATCCCTGTCCTTTTCCATTCCCGGACGAAGCGAAATAACCATGTTCTTATAATCAACCGGCGCACCTAATCCATATATACATGAAACCGAAGCAACGATAATAACATCATTTCTTTCAGAAAGTGCCGCTGTTGCCGAATGTCTTAATTTATCAATTTCATCATTAATAGATGAATCCTTCGCAATATAAGTGTCACTCTGAGGTACATAGGCCTCTGGCTGGTAATAATCATAATAGGAGACAAAGTACTCAACCGCATTCTCTGGAAAGAACTCCTTCATCTCCCCATACAACTGCGCTGCCAGTGTCTTATTATGGCTTATAATAAGTGTAGGTTTCTGAACATTCTGTATAATGTTCGCCATTGTAAATGTTTTACCAGAACCGGTTACACCAACTAGAGTCTCAAACTGATTGCCTTCCTCAAAGCCCTTTGTAAGTGCTTCAATAGCCTGCGGCTGGTCGCCCATCGGCTTAAAATCCGAATGTAATACAAATCTGTCCATAATCCCTCCTTGTTTTCCAGCATTTTTCTCATTATACAATATAACAGCCAAAAAGTACAGAACAAACATTCGATTTGCCCTGTACTTTATTCCATACCTCTATATTCGTTATTCTGCCGCGCTGACACTCATTTTTCCATTGAGATACTCTACTGCTGCCTTCAACTGCACATCTTCAGTCGCATCATCCGGAAGCTCCACAATACTGTCAGGTGTCACTCCCTTGCCGTGAATATCCTGTCCCTTAGGAGTGAAATATTTGGCAATTGTATACTTAACCGCACTTCCATCAGTAAGCGGACGGATTGTCTGCACAATGCCCTTACCAAATGTCTGTGTTCCGATTATCTGTGCCTTATCATAATCCTGCATTGCACCGGCAAATATCTCAGATGCACTTGCACTATTGCCATTTACTAAAACTGCCATCGGAATATTAAGCTCATGATTATCAGAACCTGAATATTCCTGTCTCTTACCAGACTTAGTCTCTGTATACACGATAAGTCCGTTCGGAAGAATATAATCTAGCATATCAGCCACAGTCTTAAGAACTCCACCAGGATTATTTCTTATATCAATTACAAGTCCTGTAATTCCCTGCTTCTGAAGGTCATCAACAGCCGATTTAAACTGCTCTGTTGTAACATCATCAAACTGTGAAATATAAATATAACCTATATTATTCTCAAGCACCTCTGATGAAACAGTCTTAATATCAATCTTGTCTCTTGTAACTGTGAAACTCAGCTTCTCGCCATTTCTCATAACAGTAAGGTTAACATCTGTACCCTTCTCTCCCTTAATAAGGGCAACTGCTACAGAAAGGTCCATTCCTGTAATATCCTCACCATTAACCTCTGTTACCTTATCTCCATTTCTGATACCAGCCTTATATGCCGGTGCATCCTCATATGCCTCTGATATAAGTATTGAACCGTCGCCAGCCTTCTGGCATACAGCACCAATTCCATAGAAAGAACCTGATGTTGACTCCATCATTGACTTATATTCTTCAGGCGTATAATAAACAGTATATTTATCACCATATGCAGCAAGATATGCCTTAAAAATGTTGTCTGCAGCCTTTTCATCATCTACATCATCAAAGTAGAATCCATCTCCAAGCAGCGAATCCAAAGCATTCAGCTTACCTTCAACCTTAGTTCCGATTCCTTCGTTATCACTTGTTCCAACATCCTGAACATATATACGTCCGTCCATTCCAATATGGATATTACCACTTCTTATAAGTCCAATGAATACGCATGACAACGCCAATATCACAACCAGCAGTGTTGCCACAACACCAATAATAACGCCTTTGCCTAAAGCATGTTTTCTCTTTCGTTCCTGTGCGGCCCCTTCCGAAGAAAAAGGTCTGTTATTATCATATTCCATTGAGTCCTCCTGTTAAGTTGAATTATTTATTAAAATATGGCATAGGATTAACATATGAACCATTGAGCATTACATCAAAATGCAGATGTGCGCCAAATGAATTACCCGTATTACCCATAACACCAAGCTTCTGTCCCTTAGTAACCTGTTGTCCTACTGATACATTTAAACTATCAAGATGCAGGTATCTCGTATACAGTCCATTACCATGATAAATCATCACATAATTACCCGCTGTTGAGTAATACTCACTCTGTCTGTGTGCAATAACAACTTTACCGTCATAAGCTGCATATACAGGATCACCTGAAACTCCTGCTCTGACTGCTCCAATATCCACACCTTTATGCGGTGAAGTTCTGTCAGATGTATCTCCATATGGAGAAGTTATTCTTGTACTTGTTGTTGGCCATTTGAAAGTTCCGCCATCATATCTGTTAGACGGAGTAACTCCGCTTGCTTCCTCTGCCTTAATCTTAGCTGTTATAGAAGCAATCTCTGCATCCAGTTTCTTCTCGTCAGCTTCGAGCTGTTTCTTATATGCCACCTGATTAGCCGTATTCTTACTCAAAGCATTAAGCTGAGCAGTCTTCTCATTCTGAACAACCTCCAGTGCGTCAACCTGTGCCTGAAGTGTCTCCTGGCTGGCAGTCAGAGTCTCTTTATCTTCTTCAAGCTTTACTTTAGAAGATGATATAAGATTAATCGTTGACTGATATTCCTCGAGCATCTGTCTGTCATACTCTGATATCTTATTAATATACTCAAATTTATTAAGCATATCCGCCATACTCTGTGATGATAAAATCACTTCAACATATGTATAATCATTATGCTCATACATAAACTGGATTCGCAGCTTCATAGCCTCATACTGGCTCTCCTTATCAGCCTCAGCCTGCTCAAGCTGTACCTGTGTCTCCTCAATCTCAGCTTCAAGCTCTGCAATCTGGGTATTAATGTCATCTAATGACGCTGACAATTCTCCCATCTGGGCATCCAGTCCCTGAATAAGAGATGTAAGATCTGAACTCTGCGACTTAAGCTGTGCAATCTTATCCTCTGTTTCTTTCTTTTTATTCTGTATATCATTCTGCTGGTTCTGGGCATTCTTCAGATCCGACTTATTATCTCCAAATGTAACCTGTGCAAAACAATACGGTATAAGCAGCATTACTATCATGAGTGCCGCTGTTATTTTCTTTATTAAATTGTTCTGAAACAGTGCTTTCTCCATACAGCCACTCCTTTACCATAATTAAAATGTTTTCTAAAAACAAACAGGGACTTCTGCATCCGTTTGCAAAAGCCCCCAAAAACTATCCGAAACTATACATCGGCATGCTTTCTTACAGCGAAGAAACTTCCTATAAGACCAATACCAATTCCAAGAATAACTGCTACCGGAATAAGTACCTCAAATACTTCTGATGCTGGCATAAATGCTAATATATTCTGTAAAACAGAGAATTTTCCAAGAACAAAATTAACAACTCCACCATAAATATACCTCAATATTGCTACCGGAATAATAGCACCTATAAGTCCTATAACGATACCTTCTACGAAGAATGGTGCATTAACAAATGCATCCGTAGCTCCTATATATTTCATGATTGATATCTCATCTTTTCGTACTGTAATACCAATGACGATTGTATTAGTAATAAGGAATATAGATACCGCAAGAAGAACAACGATTACTGCAACTGCAACATAACTTACAAGTCTTGCTGCACTGGCAAGTCCGCTTGCTGTAACCTCTGAACGGTTAACCTGTCTTATTCCATCCTTATTCTCTAGGTACTTAACCAGTGTACCCTGATTACTTGCATCCTTAAGATATATTTCATAAGAAGAAGAATTAGCTAAAGGATTATCATCCTTGAATCCTTCTGCAAGTTCAGGATATGCAGCGAAATACTCACTCTTGAAGCTTTCCCATGCATCATCTGCAGACACATACTGAACTCTTGATACTTCTTCTCTTTTACTGATTTCATCTCCAAGCTTCTTAATATCTGTCTCACTGAGATCTTCGTCAAAGAAAACTGTTACACAAACCTCTGTCTCAGCCTTCTTAATCATATACTGGAAATTAACCACTATAGAATAGAACACTCCAAAAAGGAATATACATGCTGTAATTGTTGCTATTGATGCCAGTGAGAACATCTTATTACGATGGATGTTCTTAAATCCATCTTTAATATGATATGCTAATGACCTAATCTTCATAGAAATAACCACCCTTTTCCTGATCGCTGATAATCTTTCCTTCACTCATAGTAATAGTTCTCTTCTTCATCTGCTGCACAATTTCCATGTTATGTGTAACAACAAGGACAGTCGTGCCAAGCTTGTTAGCCTGATTAAGAATCTTCATAATCTCGGCAGAATTGGCAGGGTCAAGGTTACCTGTCGGCTCATCACATAAAAGGATAGCCGGTCTGTTTACAAGAGCTCTTGCGATTGCAACTCTCTGCTGCTCGCCGCCTGAAAGCTCATTCGGATAAGCCTTATATTTGTCGAGAAGCCCAACCATTGAGAGCATAGAAAGAACACGGCTCTTAATCTGTCTTGACGGAGCTTCTACAACCTTCATTGCAAATGCAATATTTTCATAAACATTTCTATCCGGAAGAAGCCTGAAATCCTGGAACACAACACCTATGTCCCTTCTGAGATAAGGAAGCTTCTTTCTTGTGATTTTGTTAAGATATTTCTTATTAATATATATCTTTCCTGTTGTCGGGTCTAACTCTTTAAGTAGAAGCTTTATAAGAGTTGATTTACCCGAACCGCTTTTACCTACTATAAATACAAACTCACCCTTCTGAACATGCAGATTAATACCATTTAAGGCAGGTGTACCGGATGAGTATGTCTTTGTGACATTTTCTAAGATTATCATCAGTAATCTCCTCCATTAAAATGTATCTTTACTTTCCATATACTTCATATATTTCACAACCATAAGTGCAA
>OHDG01001366.1_pt1 | contig 10975 bp, 7 predicted proteins | sample 1566961 | NCBI WGS metagenome assembly OHDG01 (sample SAMEA3879539, study PRJEB24766) | human gut metagenome | biome: human-associated habitat; feature: feces | place: USA | collected 1985/1987
CAAAAAGAAAGTAAGAGTCGTATGGACTAATGAACAGCTTGATACTGTCTTTAAAACATTTGCACAAGGACATATATATCATATGCCACTTCTTCTCGCTTATAGGTGCGGCATGCGTCTGGGTGAGATATTTGGTCTTATGTGGGATGATATAGACTTTGATAATGGATTATTAAGCATTAACAGACAGGTACAGAATCATGATGATAAATGGTATCTGGAAAACCCTAAATATGATTCATATCGTACCATAGAACTTGATGATACAACGCTTTCAGAACTTAAAAGGATGTACGATCATGAAAAGGAATGTGAACAATACTATAATGAATATTACAACTATATCTACTGTGAGACACTTGAAGATGACTCTAAGAGACTTACTTATGAGCCGGCTGGCGAATCAATGCATATGGTGCTTGTAAGAGATGATGGCTCATGGATTCAGCCAAGAACCATGATGCACTGTTTTAATGTTATTCATCACAAGCTTGGCTTCACTGAGCTTGATTTTCATTCTCTCCGGCACACACACGCTTCTAATTTACTTGCCAAGGGAGCTGATGTTAAATATGTACAAGAGCGTCTGGGACATAAAAATGTAGCAACCACTCTTGATATATACGCCCATGTCACAGAAACCATGCGTGAGCGCAACAAGGACATATTAAATACACTATAATAAAAAGGCATCTGTACACACATCTCATTGTACACATTAAATCCTAATGTGTACAAAATGTGTACAAATGCCTTTTTTCAATGTGTACACATTAAAATTGTACACATATCAAAATCGTAAAACTTAGAACTTACCGTTCTTAGCAGCTTCCTCAATGGAAACAGCTACAGCTACAGTAGCACCTACCATAGGGTTATTACCCAACTTTGAAATCAAACTTTTACAATTTATTTGTGTTTATTATCATGCTGTTTTTATCAGCATTTATGCGGGTTTAAGGGCTTTACATATTTATATTAGATTATTCTGATTTATTCTAAATCAACATTATTTAATCCATATTGTGTACAAAATGTGTACACTGTTTCATTGTACACATTTTGACTGTCTTTCTACCTATTTATATATGTTATCACAATGCTGTTATATGTGCAATCCAGTATGATATACACTATTGTATAAGCGAATAATTAGTTGGGAAGTCTTAACTCCATACCTGCATAAAGCATATCATCAAGTGTCATTCCATTATGCTCTGCAAGTTCTGCTGCTCTGCCTTCATCTCCAAGGTAATCTCTTGCAATCTGGCAGAAACTTCCTCCTGGTTCTACAACTGCCACACTCTCTTCTTTCTCCTGCGGTGTTTCCTCTGCCGGCTCTTCCTCATTTCCTGCTGGTGTATCATCTTTAGAAGAATAGTATTTAGCTTCCATGGCTGCCTGATAGTCTGCATAATTGTATCCTTCAGCTTCAAGCTTCTGTCTTCTCTCTGGATCATTGCCATATTCTCCGCGATAAATTGCGTCAATTACAGATTCATCAAGTTCCTGTGATGGCTGCTCAATGTTTTCCTCATCTTCTGAATCATTAACCACACTCCAAACATAATCATTGAACACTCTAAGCCCAAAATCATTGATAAGCGCAAGTGTTGTTTCATAGTAATCTGGAGCTGTAGCATAATTATAGCCAACCCAGTTACCGTCTGCATCTCTATCCGTATTATTGACAGCATTCGTGAGACCATATAACTCACCTTCAACCGTATTAGCAGATGTAGCATCATTATAATTATCCCACTGCATCAGATCAAGATATCCATATACAGCACCCATTACATCAGGATACTTTTCAAAGGAATCTTTAATGTTTACATATTCTCCATCTATGTACTCTGTTGTATCATATTCTGCATCGCTTCCCTTAATTCCAAAAAGTGAAGCAGCCCCTAAATTCCAACCAGATTCTTTAGCAGCCTGTGCAAGAATTACAGCTGGGCTTATTGTTTTCTTTTCTTCTCTTCTGTATTTAATCCATGCATTGCACACCACTGGTGCAAAAGTGTTAATAAAGTTGTTTACATGCTCATACTTTGTGCTAATCACTGGAAATGTTCTCATATTACTTATCCTCTCTTTCTTCTATATCTGCTTTCTTTTCTACCTGTGACTTAAGATTCTTCACTATTGGCTGCAAAAATGGTGGAAGTGTTACTCCAATGTCATTGATATTTTCTAATATGCTTATGATTTCGTTGCATATAAGCCAGATTGCTACGACACATGCTACAAGAAATGTAAAAGGTAATGTTATTCCTACAACTCCTGCAGAATAAGAAAGGAGCTGGTCTATTATCACACCAACTCCTACCAAAAGCCACATACATATTTTCTTTGCAATTCCTTTTATTCCTTTGTAGCTGTCAATTTCCTGCTTCCTGAATTTTGACGCTGCAACACCTGTGAAATAATCTATTAGATTACATGTTACCAGTAATAACACTGGAACTGCTAAGATTCCCAGAGCACTTAATATAATGCTCCACACCGCTGTTACAATCACTTTTAATTTTTCCATATTTATCCTTTCCGTTGCACCAGTGCAACTTTAAATTTTTATTCCTGTCTTTCAGTTATTGCTTTATATACTTCTGCTTCAAATGTTGCAACATCTGCATCGCACGCTTTCTTATTTGCGATATAGCCTTTAACATTAACAACTGTCTTACTTACCGTTGGCTGTCCCTGCTGTGGTATGTTTGCATACATATTAACAACATTTGTCTCGCTTTCATCTACCTTTGCTGTTATAGATGCATTTAATGTTACATTTTTCTGTATTTCCATAATTTACCTCTTTCTACCGCTGTGCGGATTTATTATTGCCCTGTACCCCATCCAACATCATTATTAAATAGTGCCTGTACAGAGTACGTTATTGTCTTTTTTCCATTCTTTGTGCTTCCACCTATTCCCGATAGCGTATGTGCTTCGTTGTCACTAAAATACCATACATATGTCGCCCCTGCTGATAATTCTATTGCATTTGTCGTCTCTAATCTATGTTGATTTTCCGTCCAAATACAATCCACATTTTATTGTGCCATAATCACTTGTATCATCTGTCCATATGCTTACATTTGCGATTATTAAACATGGCCCATGGAATGTTCTTATAAATAACGTTGTATTTAAGTTGTTTTCATATGTTGCCCACCTGTAATTCGGCTGATACGTTGTGTAAGGCGTTGAAAAGCATCTGCAATACAAATCTCCTTCGCTTGTTACATAGAATGTCGCTATTCCATTTTTTTGAACTGAATATACCCATGCATCTTCTCTTGTGTTTCCTACAACATAGTCTGGATTTTGTAGATAAGCTGTATACACTTTGTCTGCTGTCTCACAATATATTGCTTTACTATCTACATTCCATTCGCCAAGCTTTGCATTGACAGTTTGAAGATATCCGGTGTTAGAAATTTTTGTACCCGAACTATCCAGAGAAAAAGTATTACCTCTGATATTAACACTCTTGTTGCCACTAATATTAATAGAACCGCCAGCAGTTAAGTTAATATCGTCTGCAATTGCTTCAATGCAGCTCTTTAATGCTCCTGTATCTGTTTTTGCTATATATGCACTCAGGCTTGCCGTTGTTGCATAATTGTTAAATTTAGCATTAACATCTTCTGGTGCCGGTGAATAGTCTGTAGCTTTTGTACCTTTCTCTATTTTTAGCTTATCTGTATCTACATGTGCATAACTAAATCTCATGTACGCCGCGCCTGTTGGAATCGGTAATGAATGTCTTGCAGAAGTATTATTGCCAGCAACACCACTGATAAATTTCTTATTGCTATCGTAGAAGCATGTGGCTGGGGCATTTCCTAGATTAGTCCATCCACTTGCTATATAATGTGTCCACTGTGATACATCAATGTAGTCCGTTAAATCCCAGTAATTCCCACCAGCTGTTATTGTGCCAGTGGCTGTTATATACTTATTAATGGTTGCAGTACTCTTTATGAACCTATTAACTCCACCGATTTGAAGATTATTTGTATCGTTTTTAGTTGCATAAGTTCCTGATACTTCAAGCTTAATACTGTTACTTTCCGCACTAACAGCTTGCGTAATCGCGTTATTCATCTGTACAGTTGTAGAGTAATGGTCTGTTATATTGTCCTCTATGGTTTGACACCAATCCTGGGCCGCACTGGCTTTATCATCAACATTATTTATGTTGTCTCCAAGCCGGTCTATTTCTTTTGCGTATTCTGTTTTAGTTACATAGGTTGCTGAAATAGACTGCTTTATTCCACTTAAATCTGCCGTTAATGTTGTTACTCTATTATTAATTTCAGTAACTGTACTATTATCCGCTTTTTTACTTATGGCTGTCGTGTTACTGTTAACCGTAGCTTTAAGACTTGTAAACGATTGATTCAGCGTTGTGTACTGATTGCTTACTGTTGTTATTTTACCTTCTACAAAAGAGATATTCGCGTCAATATCCTCTGGTGCTGGTGTCCAGTCTGTAGCTATGTTGCCCGATTCTATTTTAATATCCCAGAAGCTTGTAACTTTACTATAACCGTTGATTCTTATTTCACAATTCTGAGTCGCTGATGTATGAACAAATGTCCATGTATATCGTCCCGATGTTTTACCATCTCCACAAAATACTCTGTGAAATCCATCTCCTAAACCATGAAGCCATATCGTTGCTTTACCAGTTTGACCACCATGCCCTGTAGCCCATACGGAATCGCTAACTGCTTGCAAAGTATATGTTTTACCATTTTCAAGATATACTTTTCCACCAATATATGCATATGCATCTGCTGCATTTGTACTTTTTGCTGGATTGGCTTTAGTCCAACCTGCGGAACCAGTTAACAGGTTTCTTCCACCAATCTGCAGATTAGTTACAGCTGTCGTTATATCCTGTTGCCACACTTTAGAACTTATCTGTCCCTGTACTGTAGATAACTGTGTTCCCTGTGAAGATACTGTATTAGTTACCGTCTGCAATGAGGAATAAAGATTGTTCAGGTCTGTCGCAAGCTGTGGGGCGGATGCTGTAACGCTGCCATCTGTCCACTGTATATAGTCTCTCATCCAGTAATATCTTCCTGCAACCCATGAAGGTCTTGTATTACTCCACGAACCACCACTTTGAGTTGTGTTTGAAGTAGACAGATAATATTGCGGCGTAATCGATAAAACTCCATTTCCTGTCGCTCCGGTGTCTCCTTTATCGCCTTTAGCTCCAGTGTCACCTTTATCTCCTTTAAATTCTCCAGAGTCTGCTCTGATTACAACGCTCTGTGCTTTTGCGTCGGCAGAATTTGCAGTAGAAAGAGCATTGCCAGCACTTTCCGCTGCCTTGTTTGCTGCTTCAACTGCTGTATTCGTCTTAGTGGTTATCGTCTTAAAAGAAACATCAAGTGTCTGGTTGTCAGCGTCTACATATATCTTGCTGCTTTTAAGCGTATGTGTGCCATCATTGTTAATAACATTAAAAAGGCTTCCTATATCCAGTTTTCCAGCAGATATATTTGCGTCCTCTTTTACCATGTCATTACGAATTATTTCACGCTGCACACCTTGTTCTGTAAGTCCTAACGCGTCAAACATTAGATTTCCACTTTTATCCCAGACGTACATATTGTAGTCTGAATTAGCGTCTTTACCTATTTGAACTCTTATTCTGTCAGTATCTTTGATGATAATTGTATTGTCTTGCCAATAAGACATTCCATTTTCGCTATGAACCTTAAATTTAGTAGTGTTAAGGTCAAGTGCTGTAATCTTGCTTGCAGCTATGCTGTCAATCATAGCGTCCTTAATCTGCGCATTGCCGATAACGCTTACAACTGCATTAGCGAATTCTGTTGTTAAGCTTTTACCTGTCGCTGAGCCAAACATTAATGTTTTAATACCAGCAACATCACCATCTAATATGCCTACTTTCTCATATTTAACATTAAGCTGCTCTATGTCAGATTTTATTACCTTTTCTTCTTCTATTGTTGCAAACTTTATGTCTGCCTCATTAGATTTAAGGTAATTATTCTTAATATTCTGCAGCTCATTGTTTACAGACACAATAGTCTCTGCAGTTACCGTATTAGCCTTAACCCATTCTGCATCTACCTTTTTAGCAACCAGTTCCTTAGTAAGCATCATTTCCGCATATATTCGTTCTGCAAGCTTAGCAGATGGTCCTTTATAATCTGTTTCTGTTTCAGTTTCTGTTTTGCCATAAGCTGTAATAGTCATAGCAAGACCGCCATCATATTCCTGTGTTATATTCATAACCGGAATCTTATAAGTCTCCCCTGATTCTTCAACAGTTACAATATCCCATGGATCCAGTCGAATGTCTCCCAGCGTCTTTAAACTTGCACCTCTATACGCAAATCCTCTTACTTTCTTATGTACAGAATTAAGTTTTTCTTCCGTCATAAGTGGATTATCAAATGTTATTCCCAAAGTTCCAATTCCTGATGTAAAAGAAGTATTACTGTCAACATTACACGTGAGATAATCTAAATGGTAATCACTCTCATTCTTTTCAAATGTCATTATCCGGGATTCATTTATTGTATAGCCATTATCCTCATACCACTTAATAACAATTGTGCCGGTTCTGTCTACGCAGGCAAAACCTCCAGCTAAAGAAGCGATATATCCGATAACCTCACGATAGGTATATCCTACCGGTGCAGTATCAATAGTTATTCCATTCAAGCCAGATACATTACAGGGAACGCCACATCCATTACTTATCTCTTTTAAAACAGATTCTGCACTTGCAGGATATGTCAATTCAGATACATATACACCTGTGGTCTTCATCATTCTGTCGTAAGCCGTAAATGTTGTGGTTGCCTGGTCAAGTGTTGGATGTTCTGCAGTAAAAAAGCCCAGTGGAATATACTCATACTTTCCGCTTGGCAGTTTCAATCCTATCTCTATAGGAATCTCTGTGTTTTCAAACAACTCATTTATTCTTTTTACTGTCAGTTCTATCTTAGCTGCAACAGCCGAACCTATCTGTATACCCTCATCAGATGTGGAAGCGGTCTCATAGCTCATCTTTTTAAAGCCAGCGTCAATCCACTTACCATTTATCTTTAATCGCAGGTTAAATGTCCGCGATGGTGATCTAATCGTTGTTGCAAACTGCTCTGATACATTATTATACATAGGCTTAATCCTCGATCATAAATTCAATGGCTGCAATATCCTCTAATGTAGTTCCATCGTATCTGCTGTCAGAATCACATACAGATATGTCTTCCATCTTAATCATATGTACATCAACATCCGTTTCCATGTTGTACATCTCATCAATCTCTTTTACAACTTCCTGCTCTTTACCTTCTGGGAACTGGTAAGAATCTCCGTCCATGACAGCATTCCCATTTTCATCTTTAAGCACATTGTTCTGTATTACTTCAGTTCTCTGTGTAACAAAAATATCTACTTCTCCTAACAATGTCTTAAGGTTCTTTGCAATTGCATAATTTACTTTTACAGGCCAATGCTTTCTTAAGCCCTGTAAATTCTTAAGCATTGTTGCACTATTATCAATCTGTTTAATAGTCATTGTTTTTTTCATGTTCTGCTCCTTACTGTTGTATTATAGATACACTGGCACTTCTGTAGTAATAGTTACCGTCCCCTATATCACCCAGCACCTCTTTACTCAATGTACCTCTATAGCTTGTTATTGTTATATCCTGTCCATCGTCATGGAATGTTATTGGAAAGAATCCGGCGATGAGTTTGTTCTTAATAAGTGCCATCTCATCTTCCTTCAATATTCCCCAATTAATAGATAAGGTCTTCTTTTCAGCGACAACATCACCCAACATTGTTCCGTCAAGTGCTCGTCCTGTAGAAGAAGACCATATAATCTCATCATCCACTTTGATGGACACAGGAGCCGGAAGCTCCTGATTGTCACATCTTAGTATCAATTCATCACATCCTTAATGTATAATCTCACATTTTCCTGTCTGCTTTGTATGCTCGTTAATCTTATCAACTACATATTTTTTAAGGCTCTTTCCATCTAGTTGTATATCAAGGTCCAGTGTCTCCAGTATCTTAAGTATTTGTTTAAGAATACTTATGGCTTCTGCCAACAGTTCTGCACTGGATGCCATAGCAGCTGCCTTCTGTGCCATATCAAGAAGTTTATCCTCTGGTGCTACAACTTCACCCTGGTGTCTGTTATCACCAATCATTGCAAGCTGTGGGGTGTTTGGCTTAACATATCCGCCTTGTGCAAGGTATGGAATCTTAGAGAAGTCGGCTTCCGGTAAATGGAATCCAAAATCTTCGCCACCTATACCAGGTACCCAGTTTGGTACTTTAAAGCTAAGCTTATTTACAGACCTTACTATTGCATTTATGCCAGATTGAACACCTGTAATCAGTCCGTTAATAAATCCAATAACAAGATTGAGTGGTGCTTTCGCAACATCTGCCAGTAAAGAAAAAATCCCGCTAAATGTATCTATTATTCCATTCCACGCTTTTTCCCAATCTCCTGAAAAAATTCCTGTGATAAAATCAATCAAGCCGCCAAATATGTTCTTAATATCTCCGAATATATTTTTCACATTAGCAACATATGCATTCATAATGTCGCCCAATGAACCGAAGCTCTTTGAGAAATCCATATTAAAGATATTCTGCAGCCAGTCGTCAAATTTAGAAAAGGCTGATGTTATACTCTCCCAGATACCTGAAAACCATTCTCCGGCAGACTGCCACTTATCTACAATCCAGTCCCAACATATTCCTGCTGCCTCTTTTACTGTATCCCAGTGCTTTACCAGTTCATATATTCCAAGTCCTAACGCTGCCAAAGCTGCAATTACAAGTGTAATCGGGCTTGTTAATATAGACATTGCCACACCAAATGCTGTTGTGGCTGCCGTAGCAAGCCAAGTTGCTGCTGTGTGTGCCGCTGTTGCTGCCGTATCTGCTATTTTGGATGCAGTTGATATTCCCCATTGTACAGCCTGTGAAATAAGTGCCTTAGTAGCTAAAGCCATATTAACAACAAAATCTTTAATTCCTGTTGTCACATCTACAGCTTTATTTTTTACCTTTTCCGCTGTATTCTTCACCCATTCAACAGACTGAAGTGCAAGTTCTTTAGTAGCTTTAGCCATATCAATAGCCAAATTTTTTATACTCTGTCCTATGTCTACAGCTTTATTTTTTGCTTTTTCAGCCGTATTCTTCACCCATTGAACAATATCGTCTTTTAATGCTAATGTTGATTCCTTAATAGCAACTACTATGCCCTTTAAATTTTTTACAACATCAGATTGCAAAACATTTACTTTAAACCATGTAGAGTAATATATTCCTAGCTGTGTTATAGATGAAGCAATACTCTTTACAAAATCTTTTGCATACAGCGCACATATTTTAACCGTTTCTAATTTGTCGGCTATCTTTGCTACTGTGCAGGCCTCTATTGCAGTCTTCATCTTATTTATAATTCCAACCACACCGCCAGCATTCATTATGAATTCAGCAAGTTCTACAGCTTTCCAAGCCGCTGCAAACGCTAATATCGTTACAACTATTGCGTCAAATGGTCCTTGGTTATTGCTAATCCAGGTTGATATTCCCTCCAGAGCTGCTGCCAGATCTTTTAAGATATCAACTATCATTCCACCAGTCCATTCTGCTACCGGTTCAAGGAAATTATCCCATGCCCAGTCCCATAGTGGCTTTAGAGCATCTAATGCACTATTCAATACATCAAGCCCCGATGATAAAACATCTAAAAAAACTGGTAACGCATCTTCAATTGTCCATGTAGCTAATGGTACAAATATATTCGTCCAAGCCCATTCCAAACCAGAAAATAACTTTTCTGTCAGTGGTTTTGCTGATTCTTTTAAATTATCAAGTGATGTTATCAGGTTATCAAATGATATTGACTTAAGTGGCTCTAATGCCTTTTTGACCTTAGATGCCATATCTGATATTGCACTTGATACATTTGTTGATTCTGCTGTTACTCCTGTGTCTATACCAAGACCGCCAGAAGATGTACCACCTCCACTAGAACTACCGCTGTCCGTTGGCTCTGATAGCTTTTCTATCTGGTCAAATCCGGCCAGTGATTTTTCTATCTCCTTCGCTGTAGAAGATGCTGCATCTCCTATACCACTTACATTATCCGCCGTGTCTGACGCTATATCTCCAAGGCCTGTTATTGAAGAAGCTGAAGAAGATATATCCGCACCAGTAAGCATCTGTGTAAATGTTGCAAATCCATCTGCAACCTTCTGCAAGCCTGCAAGCACAGTATTTAAGCCTCGTAATATAGGTGTAAATAATGCTATAAAGCCTTTACCAAGAGAAGCCTTTAACTGTTCAAATCTGAGTGATAATATTCTTGTCTGATTTGCCCAGGAATCCTGTGTCTTAACAAAGTCTCCTGTGGCATTGGACAAAGCGCTTGTAACGTACTGATAACGGAGCATTACTTTTTCCTGCTCTGTCATTTTGGCGGTAGTCTTACCAAAACCGTTATTAAGAGCATACTGGTCTAAGTTCGTCTGAGTCATGACAACACCTAAGTCCTTGAGTGTTTCCGTTTCACCTGTCCAGATAGATTTCAGCTTTGTATATGCTTCATCCGTACTAAGATTGTAAAATGATGCAACATCACCGGTTAATCCTGTGACATTTTCAGCCATATCAAGTGCCGCCTTACCTGTAATACCCATAGCATTACTCATCTGGCCAAACACACCCATGTACTTCTTAGCCGATAATTCCGATAAGCCAAAGTTAGTCATAGCATTGGAAGCCCACTGGTCTGCCTGCCAACTTAAGTCCTTAAATGCTGTATCAACAACATTCTGCACTTCTGTTACATTGGAACCTACTTCTATGCAGTCTTTCGTGAACTTAGTAAAAGCTGCTATACTTAATCCAGCAGCTATCTTCTTTCCCATCCCAG
>OHDG01001377.1_pt1 | contig 10934 bp, 15 predicted proteins | sample 1566961 | NCBI WGS metagenome assembly OHDG01 (sample SAMEA3879539, study PRJEB24766) | human gut metagenome | biome: human-associated habitat; feature: feces | place: USA | collected 1985/1987
ATACTTCCTTACTGTCAACTCGTCCAGAGCGAGATATCTCCACATAAGTGTCTCTCAAGGCTACCCTTCCATCCACAACCTCCAACTCTGTCATTCTATCAGCCCCATCCATCTCAGTTGACGATGTAACTACATTTCCTGCCAGAATCAATGCAATGTGATTGGCATATCCCGCCTGTAATTCAATTACACAATCTTTCGTGTCAAGGATGCTGAGATTGGCAGGGGATAAATTCCATATTTGTACCTTGGCTGTATTGGCAGTTTCTGATGTTGATTTTTCAATACTGAAACTTATATGCAATGCATGAGGATTCTCGGTTGAAGTTTGACCGATTTGAAATCCGTTATGCCCCATTTTTCCAGCCTTCATAAGGTATCTTCTGATAAAATTTTCTTGAGCCATGCTAATCCTCCCATTCATCCCATGGTATAAAAACAAATTCGGCTGTCCCATTATTGAAGGATTCCCTCGTAAGTCTTTTTTCCTCGCTCAATACACCAAATATTCCATCTGGTAATGATGTAAAATTCATAAAATGAGTGAGTGGGAAATTAGGTACCATCTTCGTAGGAGAAATAATCGGATTGTTGTTTGTGTCTAATAATCCAAAGCTCCAAAAGTCTCCTGTTCCGTTATAGGTAAAGCGGATAAGATATTCTTTATCTGCAATCGTTAAGGACGATACGCTATCGTTCATATCTGGAACCGTAATATATAGCATTTACCCACCTCCTACAAAAATCCTGCTTTTTTTCCAATGTTATATAATATTGAGCCTTTCTTCCCGCTGCTCGACTTGCCAGAGCTTCCAGAACCGCCGGATCTGCTCGATGAGGAACTCGAAGAATTTGAACTGCTGGATGATGTTGTCGCTTTTCCTGCACTTTTCTTCGATTCTCCACTCTGCAAAATATATTTAGGTATTGGCTGTGTGTGTTTCTATATTATAGGACTTACCCGGAAGAATTTTTTTATTATCAACCTTCTCCTTCTGGCGCCTATCGTACTCTGCCTCTTCCTCTTGGTCTTTGCAATCCTTATTGTCCGCAATAGCAGAAACACTCATAAAGAAGTTCCTGTATCGTTCCGCAACATATCTCTTGTGCTTTGTTTGGAAATTTCCGTTCATATCTGAAAACAATTCCAAAAGAGCCGCTTTATAATCTTTCTCAGCCATTCCCTTCTCATTTTGTTTTCTTGCAGCTGTGCTCCTACCAAACATCTCACTATCCCAATATAAGGCTGCGAGATATGCGTTAGGTTCCCGTCTTACTATCCGTTCCATAAGGTTTGGATAATACTCATTCATTTTGACAAGGCTCTTTGCCGTGTCAATCGAAAAGAACTGTGATACTCTTAATTGTCCTTTTCGTGTCCCAGACTGCCATAAGAACAGGTATATTTCCGGTATATCAACCTTTTCTCGAAGGAGGTAAAGCCATACATCATTATTGGTCCAATCGTATATCGGAAAGACCTGGTGCTTATTTGTCATTGTCTTTCCGGCTTTAAGCATAGTTGCAATATTTTGCAATCTCTGCACGGATTCCGCTGTCCTGATTCCAGTAATTGTTATTCCTCCGCTGCATATTCTTGGAAGAAAATCCTGATATGCATCGATACGAGGTCTTAACAGCGGATGATTTCTGATTGCGAATGATGGTGGCTGTCTTACCCAAACGTCTTTTTTATATCTGTCCCAACAAATAAAAGTTTCATCGTTGGACAACTCATTAAAGCAGTTGTAGTGTTTTACTTCTAAGCAATACCACTCAAACTTTGCTCCAATTAGCATAAATTTCTTTCGCCATTCTTTCACCTTATCTTCCATGCAAGGGAAAATGGCTTCCTCGTCTATAAATTGTACAGTAAGCTGTGCCGGATTGATTTCCCCTGCCTGCACAAGCTCCATAACAAGCTGTGCCATACAAAGGCTGTCCTTACCACCGCTGAAAGACATATACACCGGCAATCCGTTTTGGAATACATTTCTTATACGGATTTTGGCGGCCTTTACAACATCTATACTGGATTCACACCGCTTTATAGCCATATTTTCTCCCCGCATTTCGGACAGATAACAAATTTCTTTACCTCGGTGGTATCTTCTCTGTCCTCTGGCATTTCCTGTTGTGGCTGAGCAATTGGCTGCGGTGCTGGTGTCGCCTGCTCCGCCTCCGCTTTTTGAATCTGCTGTTCTTTTCTCTCTCCACTTTCTTTAATACTCTGGATTTCTTCATCATCCAAAGTGCCATACTCGGAGAGCTTTTCTGTAACATCCTCTGCCTCTGACACCATCTGCTTTAATATGTCTTCATCAAAGCCCGGGATATCAAGGTCGCCCTGCAGGTCTTCTAAAAAGCTATTGAGTGTATCGAGATTTTCAATACCTAAGCTGAAAATCTTGTTGTCTGCAATCATCAGCTTCTTTTTCTGATTTTCAGTAAGGTTGTCATACTTATAAACATCAGCTGTTTCTTTTCCCATGGCAATCAATGTTTCATACAAACCATTTCCTGCCAAGATTACATTGTTTTCGTCAACAACAATCGGACGGATCTGTCCGAACATTTTGACACTTCTTTGGAACTCTTTCAGCTGTTGCTCCGTATGAATTCTGACATTCTTTTCTGGCTTCACGAGGTCCACCAGCTTCATTGTGATAATTTCCATCTTTGTTTCCTCCTGTATTTTAATTGGAGGAACAAATCCGTATGATATATACGCTATCTGCAAATAGCAAAAGACAGCACTTGCAATCTTTTGTCTGCAAATGCTGTCAAGTGTCAGCAACTTATTTTATTGTCTTCAAGAATGCTTTTGCACTCTCAAAGTATTCTGCCGCCTCAATTACTATGGAGCTGTCAATCTCATAGATTTCGCTCCAGGCATTCTCTGTACTTCCTGTCCATTGCCTTGCTGGCCAAGGATGTGTTCCGCACAGATAGCCATTTTTCCAATCATATATAGGCGGCATAGCCAAATTATAATAATGGATATATGCCAAAACCTGCTCATGCGTCCAATCTGACAAAGGGCTATATCGTGTAACCCCTTGGCTGTTGGTGTAGATATTGTCACCTTTTCCAACATAATTCCCATCAGCCCTTCGTCTTCCAAGAAGGAGCATATCAAGATTGTTTTCTTTGTAGTATTTTGCCTGTCCTCTGTGCTGAACAATGTGAAACCATTGGGCGGCATACTTGCTATCCTGTGGGAAAAGCATGTGCGGATGGGCAACAAGCCATTTTAAGTCCTGCCCTGTATTGATAATTGTCAATTCCGGAGGCTTATTATCCTCAACCCATTGCGTAAATGCTTTATACTCCAAATTGCTGATTACGAGGACGCAGGAGCTTATTCCTGCCCGACGGCAAATTTCTCCAAGAACAAGGGAATCTTTTCCACCGCTCCATGCATAGGCGGCTTGCTTTCCCTTTGTCTTGGCTTTAATATCCTGTATTGTCTTATTCACAAGCTGATCCAGTTCTTCTTTGGTTATCAGCTGTTCGATTTTGTCAAAAGTTTCTATCCAGTCAGAGTTTTTGATTCGCTGCTTTCTTCCGAGTACGCTATCCATTCTCTGCACCCCTCTTTCTGCTTACAATCAAAGCGACTGTTCCGGATAACAGGACTGTCAAAAGACTGCCTGCTGTTTTATAAGCTGCAGTTCCTGTGATATTTCCATAAGCAAATACAGGAAGTCCTATAATCAGTGCGGTTGCAATGCCAGTAACAACACCTTCTGGTTTGAGCTTTACCCCCTTTAATGTAAATATTGTTGGGAGAAGCGTTGCTGCTCTGAGTGTGCCATACATTAAAAACAAATGCGTAACTGTAAGCCCTGGGATATTGGCAACTATAATTCCTATTACCAACAGTGCAACCATGGCAATCTTGGTCTTTCCGAGTGTATTCTTTTTGAATATGTCTGTTGTGAGGGATGATATTGCACACAGATTACTGTCAATCGTAGATAATAATCCAGATACAATCATAAATAAAAATGGGATTACCGCCCAGCTCGGAAATAATTCTGAAATAAGTTCAAAGTTAATCACACCTGTATCAATTGCCGTATATCCCATTCCAGCTCCGACAAACCCAAGGATTCCCATTGAAAATGGCACCATGCCAAATAGAATTGCTCCAACAAAGAAAGCCCTTCCTATTCGATTTTTCTTTACACAAAATGCTCTCTGCCAAAAACATTGGTCGCCAAATGGTCCTGAGATAAGACCAACTGTTGTGGGGAGTCCAAAACCAAGAAATATCTCTATACCTTTTGCAGAGAAAAGAGAGCTACACTCTCCTGTATATCCGCCAATTCCTGCGAACATATTTTGAAGACCGCCACCATTCTTAATGCCGAAAACTGCAAAGCAAACGCTTGCAATCAACATAAAGACCATCTGTATAGAATCTGTCAGTATAGAAGCCTTTATTCCAGAGAACTGTGAATACGAATAAGCAATCACAGCCATGATTACTGTCATGATCCAGAATGGAATGCCTGTCAGCATACTTAATATTTTGCTTCCTGCCAATAACTGGACTCCTGTAGATAATGCCGATAATGCTCCAAGCTGGAACAGGTAAATATTTTTTACCGATTCAGATTGATATTTCTGGTGCATATATCCAGACAGTGTGATTCCTTCCGGCATTTCTTTTCTTATTCTCCTAGCAAACGGAATAAAGAATATGAGACAAAGCACATTAGGTACCAGAAACCAAAACAGCCCTGCAAAGCCTTTGGTATAAGCATTCTCTGTTGATGTAAATAGTGCAGGAGCCCATATCCATGTAGCTGCAATGCTTAATGCAGATATAAACCATCCTGTATTTCTATTTCCAACACAAAACCTTTCGACGCTTTTCTCTTTGTTTGTCATAAGTACTGTTGCCGCAATCATAATTACCGCATAAGCAGCCAGCACCATAATTGTGTAATTCATTATTTTCCTCCAATCAATATTATTCTGGAGGAGCAGGTGCATTTCCTGTTCAATCGTCTCTCCTTTCTCGGAAAGTTTGCATCAAAAAAGAAGCCTGCAACAACTCTGCAGACTTCCCCGACGTTCGATTTAGAATTTTACAAATACGATTTTGCCATTTATAAGCTGTGATGTCAATGTAATTATTTTGTAGACGGTGGCTTTATCGTACTTTCAATCCGTCCACCCCGAATATAAGAGCGGTCAATCTTTCCTCTGCAACTCTCAAATCGGAATACACATTTTCCTTTGACATATTGTGCTTTGCTGCAATCTCTTTTACAGTAAGAACCGGTTCTGCCATGTACTTATCCCAAACTACCTCGTATCTCCTGCGGTCTATATCCTGGTTCGGAGATTTTTCACAATAGGCATCATACAAGCCAAACATTGTCTCGATATGCGAAACGATAATAGCCGTTCTGGTTGCACTTCTCTTGATGCTTTCAATGATCACCTCATTGTCATAAAGATTCATCATTGATTCCAAGATATCCAAAGCCGATTCCTCCATCTGTGTTCGCCCGAAAACTGAGTTTTCCGCATGTTCTTTGAGCATGTGATAATTACGCAGGAGCAGCTTTGTATTCCTCAATCTTCTGTCTGCCCGTTTTCCCTGCTCCTTTTTTCTTTCCTGCTCATAGGTTTTTAATGCTTCCTTTGCTCCAATTTCAGCTGCATTTGCACAAATATCCTTCAATTGTTCTGGTGTAAGAGCTATTATAACTTTTTCTGCTCTTTCTTCTGTTGACTGGCTGTCCATGCTGTCGCCCTCCTTCTTTTTTATTTCAAATTCATAACGAATTATGATATAATCTAACTGTCTGTTGGGAGGGTTGCGAAAGCACTCTCCTTTTACTTTTCATCTGCTTTTATAAAATCCTCAATCGACATTTGCCCTGGTATTTCATAATATGGAAAATCGTCTGAAGCAGTACCTGTTTTTGAATCTCCATCACGGATCCGCATACTGGTACCGAACACTCTCTTATAACATACCGGTCCGTATCCTACTTCCTTGCTTTGTTGGCTTCTCAATTTTCTTCCGCATTCCATACAGACTGCCATCAGAAATCACCTCCCTCAAAGATAAATACCTTATGTGCCGGTAGTCTCTTGTCCTTAAAATCTTCCCAGTACATATATGCCCCAGAAGCTAAACAGGATGCCGAGTATTCCTCAATCTCCTTATCATTTTTAAGCCACACACAATGACCTGCGACATGTTCCTTTATTTCCTCCAGAAGTTCATTTTCCATAAGTATCTGTATTATCTGCAAAGTAACTTCCAACCACTTCTCCGGAGTAAATTCTCCTATGTTGGTCTTGTAGAATTCCTTGAACACATTTTTCTGTCTGGTATTTCCAAATCGTGTAATGTATGTAGTTCCTGTTGGCTCGCTCCTGCCTATTCGATGATGTACTGCATAGTCTGAAATACTAACTATTTTCATCCTCCACCTCCAGCCTGTCTGCAATAAGCCGAATAACATCTGCCATAATTGTTCGTTGGTCACTATTTTTTTGAACAACCTGATCAATCTCAATATCTGGAATCGATATCTCAATATCATTTAAAAATTTATTGACCATCTGTTTGCTCTCTTCCACTGTAAACGGCGGCATTTCATACTTTTGGGAACATCTACTCACAAATGCTTTATCTAAAATATCTAATCTATTTGTAGCCGCAATAACCACAACATCATTTGCAAGTTTGTCAAATTCCTGCATTAAAGTAACTGTAACTCTACCAATTTCCCGGTCTGCTCCACTTGAAGTTCTTTCTCTATTGCAACTTATAGTATCAACCTCGTCCAACATAAAAACGCAAGGATTTGTAGAGGCATAGGTAAATGCCTGTGCAATGTTCCGAGAAGTAACCCCCATGTAACTATCCACAACCTTTGAAAAATTCAAATAGCAAAAAGGCAATCCCATTTTGTACGCTATGTACTTTCCAAACATTGTTTTACCAGTCCCAGGCGGTCCATAGAGTAGAGTTGCATTTTTGTATGGTATCATCAGTTCCATAAGTTTTCCGCTAACCTTAGCCAGTCTGAAAATATTTTTTGCAATGATTTCCTGTCGTTCTGTCACATAGTAACGATTCTCTTTGAACGACAAGGAAACATCTTCGCAAACAAGAATATCTTTTAGGTTTCCCGGAAGTTCTATCATTCCTGCTCCCTCCGATGTGAGGATGTTCTTATATCTGGTCACAAAGCCTTTGTTTTTTTGAGTAGTGTCCGCATTCAATGCAGCCACCGCCCACTTTCTGGCTTCCCTTATATCATTCTCGGCAATTGACTTTATTAAGTTCTGTTCGTAGTTTCCTAATCCCATCACAGTCCCCTCTCTTTCAGCTTTCGGTCAATAATGGGTACAAGCATCCTTACCTATATTGTTATCAACCGCCTGCTCAAATGCCTGTTTCTCAATCCCTGCAATGGCTCTTCCAATCTCTGACTTCGGCTCTGTTTCATCCAGGCTTTCCATAGCCTCATATTCTTCTTTTAATCTGTCGTTCTCTATATCAAACAATGTGTTACCGTCAGCGTCATAGAATGCGGTTACTTTCTCTCTCTTTAATATCTTGTAGGTAGTATTCCCTACCTCAACTTCGCTCTTGCTATCTTCCGAAGAATATCCGTTTTCCAGATACTCAAGAACAGCTTTGCTCCATTCGTGTTCGTAATCTTGATTATCTCCTAATGCGTAGTGCATTACATTTCTACCTGTTTCCATAGGCTTCCTCCTTTTTATCGAAATCGAAAAACATATAAAAGTGCTCTTTTTCCACTGTTTTTTCGGTGGTTGCAGTTCCACCAAGACCGCCCATTGACTGGAACAATCTTCTCCATGTCCATATTTGATTTTGAAACATTGGCATATACCAGAGTTCCTGTCCATCTTTTTCATTAGGGAACAGTACATGCCCCGTCAAAGGATTTGTAATCGTATTTGCTATACACACATATCCTGCACATCCCAAAAGTGAAATATCAACATCATCAAATGAAATTACCTGCGGGGTAATCACCACATGAACATTCGGAACATCTGCAAACATTTCAGAGAGGACGTTGAACTGTCCTGATCCGTCATGGTTTGGAGTGCCTCTCATAACAACGACCTGCTTTGATACTGCCGCAAGCTCTCTGATATAATGAATGGCAGTAATAATTTCCTCACAACACCTGTCGGACCACAGGCGGCCAACATGGAATATGTCACCAGATACAATCGAGTAATCCGGTTTTTCCTCATTTGCCACTCTGATCAGTTCATCCAGACATCTTTTCGTGTCCTCTGTTCGGAGATTTACTCCGTCCTTAACTGGGCTTCGGAATGTTCCAAGATGCCAGTCTGCTGTATGTAATATCTTCATTTCAACACCTCCATTGTTGCTTTCATCGCCATAATCATGTTATTTAGCTGCAGCTCTAATACCTTAAATACCGATTCCTCAATGCCGCAAAAATCAATGCCATCACCGGTCCATTCTTCCCCAACAATCAGTATGTTTCCTGTTATTGGAATATTGTGTTTATCAGTTTCATAAAGGTAACTGCCTATGAGATTCGGGATGATTACTTCTTTCAACAATCCCTCCTCGTCAATTAGCATACTTACGCACTGCCCCTTGACCTTAGTCGGATGGTCCATTTGGTGTAATTCTGTATATAATCGCTTTGGCATCACATGCTCATATAATCTGCAGTCATTTCCTATCAGCTCTCGAAGCTTATTGTTCTGTTCCTCATGTGTTCCTGTCGGAAACTCATGTACGGATAATTCCAAATCCGTTGAAATCTTAATCAGATTCATCACTTCCCAGCTCCTTTCTGACACTTCATGCAAAGAGGTCTTCCAAACTTATTTAGCGAGTATTCATATACTCTCGCATTGATTTCCGCCCCACATCCGTCACAATAATATCCTGTCGATTCATTCTCGACTGGCTCCTGTTGTGGTGGTGTCTGCTGTTCCTGGTCGAACCAGTTCTTCTCCTGCTCTCCTGCAACCGCATCATCCTCTGTCTGATCTGAGGCAAATGCCGGATTGTCCACTTCATCTTCCGGATTAAAGTCTGTTGAAAACGCTTCTCCGGAAAACGCTGTGGAAATTGCCGGTGGTGTGGATGAAGCTCCGAACATATTTCCCATAGAGTTCATTCCCTGCTGAAGCATTGCATTTCTTACTGTTGGATCCGTGTAGTCTGGTGCAAATGTAACTGTCGGAACAACGAATGGTTTTTCCAGCTCTGCTTTTGAATATGTTCCCTTGATTCCAAGCAAAGCTCTGATAACTCTAAGAATTGCTCCTGTCTGTGCCTTTTCAGAAGCAGTCTTTCTAAGGAGTGTCATATTTACAAGGATCGATCTCTCTATATACTTCTCTCTGTCGCTGTCAGCAATTACATAGTATTTGTCATACTTTCCGTACTGATTTGGTTCTGCTTCCTGTTTCCATTCCCCCTTGAACATTTCAGCGGCGGCCTTGGAAGCTCGCCAGTCATGAATACCCATGATTGACTTATCCATAAATTCAAGGCGGTACTTCGATTCTTCATCATCAAGGCAGATACGCTTTGTTTCCATGTGTGTCTTGTAGCTTCCATCCGGAAGTCTTACTGCTCCGTATGCCTTTCCGACATAGGTATTCGTATTCTCTCTTATGACTGTTGTGTACTCAGGGTGAAACTGGATTCCTGCCGCAGTTGCAAGCTTCATAAGAAGCGGCTTTGCAGGTGAGAAAACTTCCTCATATATGGCTTTTCCTTTTCCATCCTCTCCAGTCTTTACCTTTCCGACCGAGAAGATATCTCCTGAGCTTGGTGCTGTGTCCGCCACCACTTCCATAACGGAGCACTTATAAAATGGGTTGATCTGCACTGATGTAGCTGCTGGTAACAGCAGATTGCAGTTTGGATATTTGGACTGAATTTCAGCCAAAGCATTTGAATTGTTCATAGATAAAACCTCCATATTGTGTAATATTTGCTTGATTTATAAAGCAGGAACTGCTACAATATGGTTATTCGTAGGGGCACTCTGATTTATGATCGGGTGCTCTTTTTCCATATCCTGCAATGTTCTGCATAAATCCATAGTGAATTTTGAAAAAGCAAGGCTTCTCACATATTCCTCTGTGAGCTTCACAAGATACCAATGCTGTAACACAACCTGTCTGCGCTCACGCTGGTATATGTACTCCTGCTTATGTCTGGCATATTTCAATGCCTCCTCGAACTGTTCATCTGTAATTTCGCATCCGAGCAGTTCCTCTACTTCTTTTTTTTCTACAATTTCTTTCATTTTCCAATTCCTCCAATGAATCAAATAAATAGTTAATTGCTTTCCATGCTCCCCAGTAAACCACAGGGATTAATAAATACTCACCTCCGACAGCCTCGTATCCTCTCTCGATATAGGCAAGATGAAAAGCCCATTTCCCGATAGCGTATGTGACAAGCAGCGTCCAGATAACCGCTATCAAATCTCTTTTCAGTGTCTTACTCATTTGTCCTCACTCCTTGTAAAAATAATGTTTTCCATGCTTAAACAGGAAAGTAAGATTTTCACTATGCCATGGAGAATCGCTCTTACTCTCAAAGTAAGTTGCTCCATGGCTCTCATCCCATCCATCAGTCTGAATAAGCTGCAATGCTCTGTAACAGTCCTCGTCCGGCTCTACCTCGTCATATCTTCCGTTGCCAATCGGACTAAACTGCCCTTTCTGGAAGATAACCTCCTCGATAGTGTCTGGAAATTCATCATCCCAAACCCTATTCAGTACAACCAGCATCACGAGGGCTTTTCCCTCGGTGTCCTCTGATTCGGCTTCAGCCATTGCAATCTTGGCAAGCCTATACGCATCATCAGAATCCCAATCCATACTGCCGATTTTGGACTGCTCATTTTTTACCA
>OHDG01001380.1_pt1 | contig 10913 bp, 10 predicted proteins | sample 1566961 | NCBI WGS metagenome assembly OHDG01 (sample SAMEA3879539, study PRJEB24766) | human gut metagenome | biome: human-associated habitat; feature: feces | place: USA | collected 1985/1987
GCGCCTTTTCCACCCTCATCCTCAAATGTCAGAATGCTTAACTCGCAGTCCTTGTCAACTACATGTCTAAGGTCAACAACTTCTCCGTCAACCTCTCCTGCACATGCAACTCTTGCAAGACCTTCGCTGATATCAGCCGCAATGTCGATAACGGATTTTGCTTCTGCGTATTCTTTTTTAGAACCGTCTTTTAATGTGATAATCATGATTCGTGTCTCCTTTTCTTTTTCTGAAACTGTATCCGGCAGGAAACTGTCTGATACGAAAAACGTATGGTAACGTTTGACTGAGCACTGAAAGCAAAACATTTCCCGTGCTCCCATGCAGGGACGAGACGAGCGGCAGTCTCCAAGGTCACACACAAACGTGGACTTTAACTCATTGCTCGTGAAAAACAAAAGCCCCTTACAATGCTCTCACACTGTAAGGGACGAATATACTCGCGGTTCCACCCTGCTTGCCATAGCATACGTATCTGTAAACCAGGCCACTTATTTGATGGTAACGGAATCACCGGACCGGATTAGGGCCGCTCAGAGATGGTCTTCCTGAAGTTCCATTTTAAGATACTCACACCAAAATGTATCTCTCTCTTTAAAATTTCCGATCAGTACTCTTCTCTTCAATGCGTTTCTTTGATTTTATTTCATAGAATGCATTCTGTCAAGTTTATTCTTTCGTACATCACACCTCAATATATGGATATTCGTGGAAATAATCCATGATCAGTTCCACCATCTCCACATTGATTTCTTTGACCAGCGGACACTCCGTGTAAACATCATATCCACCGGCACCGCTGTAACGGTAATTGTTGAGACAGATCGTAAATTTATCATCATCAAGAACCGGTTTTCCGTCCTTTGACAATCCCTCGATCCGGCTGCCGATTGGATTCTCCGGGTTGATCTTAAAATCCACACCCATATAGTAGTCGTAATTATAGTGCTCGACTTTCGGAATCAGAAAACTGTCGGAAACACAGACATTTCCATCCTTATCATAAGCAAAATATTCCGCACTGCGCTCCATCACGGTCTTTAACTGTTTTCCGGTGATCTCGCAGACTACCAGCGTATTCGGATACGGGTATGTCGCAATAATATCGCGCGTGCTCACTTCACTGCGGAATCCGGCGATCTCATTGGCCAGACCGACCGATGAGAGCATTGCCCCGGAAAAATGAAGCTGGATGCGGTTTAAAAAGTCAGCGATCGGTGAGCCGTACAATGCCATTTTCACTTTCTCTTCCGGCAGGATCGCGCGGCTTAAATGACCGATCGGCTGGTTCAGCCATGCCTGCACCGCATTTTCTGTGGAACGGTACTTGTCCGCAAGCACCGTTCCCTTTGCCGCGTCTGACTGACGCAGTTCGGAGCGGATACTTTTTTCATGATCTGTCATCGTAACCTCCAGATACTGATACTCCTTCGCATTATCACAAGGCTGTACCGTATAAGTACAGGATATATCCCTTCCCGGCACGGACATATGCTGATGTCCGGTCAGTAAAATATCAAAATCCAGTTCCTTACAGATACGGTATCCGACATTTTCAGTCGTCTGGGACAATGTCTCTCCGCTCTCTAAGTCGCACTCAAAACCGCCGTGATAGATGCAGATCGTAAGGTCTGTCTGTTCTTTCATCTGCGCAAGTGCATTTTTTGCTGCCTCAAAAGGATCCGTGATGTGAATTCCTTTTAAATTTTCTTCTTTTTCCCAGATATTAACATAATCGGTCACAATACCCACGATGCCGACACGCAGTCCGTTTTTCATCGTATGAAGTTTCCATGGAAACAGGGTGTTTCCTTCCTCATCCATGATATTCTGGCACACACATACACCGTTATTTCTATTGCGATATGCCGCCTGATAATCTAGTCCGTAATTAAAGTCATGATTGCCAAGTGTATAATAATCGTATCCGCAGTCGTTCATAATATCTGCGATCACTTCCGGAGAGTTTGCAACCTGACGGCAGTAATAAGCAAAGGCGGAGCCTTGTAAAATATCTCCGCCATCTATGATGAGTGTCTCATCATCCTTGTTAAAATCTGCCGCACAGCCAAAAAGTCCTACCGGTTTTACATCCATATCCCCATAAGTCGTCGGATAAAAATATCCGTGCACATCTGAGGTAAAATAAACTTTTAACTTTTTCTGCTGCATGTTTTATCCCTTTCAATAACCTGCAAATTTGAGTATGCGACTCAAATTTGTGTGCGTAAAATCTTTCATATATGGATTTTTCGCACTACTAACCCCTTGCTAATTTTGTACGGATCTTTGATGAGATAACTTCAATAATTAAGATCAGTACGATCAGTCCGGCAAGAATTGCTCCTACCTGATTCCATTTGTATGCACTCATCGCAAAGATAAGCGGTGCACCGATACCACCGGCACCAACCAGACCAAGTACTGTTGCATCTCTCAAGTTCATGTCAAAACGATAGATCAAAGTAGACATAAAATCCGGGAACAACTGGGATAAGATACCGTAACGGATCTTCTGGAACATCGTACATCCTGCTGCATCTAAGGATTCCAGAATCTTAGTATCCAGATCCTCAATGCTCTCGATAAACATTTTACTGATCATACCGATCGAACAGAGTGACATGGTAAGCAGTCCGGCAAATGGTCCAGGTCCTGTCACACGGATAAACATAAGTCCGTATACAAATGCCGGAATCGTACGGATCGCCATAATAAATACACGGAAGATCAGTGCAACCGGCTTCGGCATCAGATTTGCTGCCGCAAGGAAAGAAAGCGGAATGGATAATACTGCACCGACGATCGTTCCTAAGAATGCGATACACATGGTTTCCAGTAACAGATAAGCCACTCCGGATGTAGAAAGGTCAAACAATAATCCGGTGTCTGGATGGAAAATACCACTGATGATCTTTCCTGCAACGGAAAGGCCGCTTCCGTTTGATCCGGTAGACTGGACCGTAGAGAGTGACCATGCAAGTAACGCTGCAACAATCAAAGCTACAATGATCTTTGCATACCAGGTTTTCGGTTCCTGCTCATACATTTTTTTGATTGATTCATTCATTTTGCCGGTTCCTCCTACGTTAATTTCTTTCTGATATAATGGCTGATCGCTTCAATGATAAGAACGGTGCCAAAGAGAACGATCAGGATCATTCCTACACTGTCATACTCGCGCCATCCGATCTTTTCATTTAAGATCAGTCCAAGTCCGCCTGCTCCAACATATCCCAGGATCGCTGCGTAACGCACATTTCCCTCGAAACAGAATAAACATACAGACATATATGCCGGCAATACCTGCGGCATGATCGCAGAAATAAAGGAGTACGCCTTTCCTGCACCCATGGCCTCCATTGCCTCATAAGCTCCCATGTCGACCGTCTCGATCATCTCGTATAACTGTTTTCCAACATAAGCAAAAGTAAATACTGCGATTGCAAAGGTACCTGCCATGGTGCCAAGTCCCCAGATATAGGTTGCGATCAGGGCTGCAACCAGCGTCGGAATCGTACGCACGATACTTAAAAATACGCGGACCACACCGATCACAACTTTATTTTTGATCAGGTTGCTGGATGCTAAAATCGCAAAAGGAATCGCAAGCACACCACCCACAAAAGAGCCGAGCAGAGACATTTTGATCGTATCAAAAAGTGGTCCCCAGATGCTTGAAATATAACCAACCTTCGGTGGAAACATCTGTCCTAAAATATCAAAGAAATACCGGATTCTCGTCACAAGCGTTGTCATGGAAAAACCAGTAACCTTTACGGAGATCCATGTTGCGATCAGAACCAGAAGAATGATAAGCGGTGCACGGGAGCATTTTTCTTCCACAACTTTGCCGTTTGCAAGCACAAGTTTCTTCGGTTTAAATATTTTATCGTATAATCCCATTACGCTTCCTCCGTTTTCTCCGGAATCTTTCCTTCGTAAATTGTGTTCAACACGTCCTGTGTCACATTTTCGGAAGGGCCGTCATAGACGATCTTTCCGGCACGGATTCCGATGATGCGGTCTGCATATTCGAGTGCTAATTCCACATGATGAATATTGATAAGGATAGAAATATTCATATCCTGATTAATTTTTCTGAAATCACTCATAACCTGTTTTGCCGTTACCGGGTCAAGTGCTGCAACCGGCTCATCTGCTAAGATGATCTCCGGATTCTGCGCAAGTGTACGCGCTAAAGCAACACGCTGCTGCTGCCCACCGGAAAGCTGGTCTGCACGGATATATGCTTTATCCAAAATACCGACTTTATCCAGGCTCTCAAGTGCCTGCATTTTGTCTTCCTTTTTAAACACACCAAGCAGAACTCTCCAGAAAGGCATTTCCGGCACTTTTGCCATCAATACGTTACGGATTACTGTTGTTCGTGTGACAAGATTGAATGACTGGAAGATCATTCCGATCTTTCTGCGGAAAGTACGAAGCTCTTTTCCTTTTAAGTTCTTAACCTCTAATCCATCCACCGTCAGAGTTCCTGATGTGATGTCATGCATACGGTTGATCGTCCGCAATAACGTGGACTTTCCTGCACCGGAAAGACCGATGATCGCTACAAATTCACCCTGTTCGATCTTTAAATTGACATTATCCAGTCCCACTACCCCGTTCGGATATACCTTCGATACGTCCTTAAACTCGATCATAAATTTAAACCAAACCTTTCTTTTACCTGCTGTTTTTATGGTGTGTGTTTTTTATAGGTGTATACTCATTGAAAGGCTGCCGCAAAACCGGTTTCCCGGCTCTGCAGCAGCCCTCCTGCTGCCCGTCATACTGCCTGTTATTATTTAGTCGATACTGTCCACTCCCTGTCAGACGTTCCAGTAACGATTAGTTTGCTGCACTTAATTCCTGGATCAGTTTCTGTGCTTCTCTCTCTTTATCATAATCAGAAGACTGTGCCGGCTCATATCCGTTGTGGCTGTAGATAGAGATAACTGCCTTACCTTCCTCTGTGTTACCGATATTGATGAGTGCTGTCTGGATTGCTGATTTTAAGCCGTCATCCATGATTGGAGATGTCTTGCTGACACAGACTGTATCGTTGTAAATCGGATCTGTTACACCGATAACATTTGTCTCTTCCCAGATAGATTTTGTACGACCAAATTCACTTGTCCAGCTTTCTTCATAGTCACGTCTTGCATCTGCATAAGTTACAAGTACGTCGATCTGTCCGGAAGCAAGTCTTGCAAATGCACTTGCGTAGGAATCAGACTGTACTGCAGAAGAAAGATCTGTAATACCTTTCTGGTATCTGTCCTGTAACCATAAAGCCGGGTAAATATAACCTGCCGGTGAGGAAGATGACATAACACTCCAGTTTGCACTGTTTAAATCATCCCATGTAAGTTCTTCGCCGGAGTTTACTTTATCAGCAAGTTCCTGTCCTTTGTCAGAAGGACCTGCGATGAATAATGCACGGTAAGAAACTGCCTGTTTGTCAGTACCTTCTGTAGGCTGTCCGTCATTCCAGTCTGCAGGGTTGTCCGAATCTTTATTTAAACCATCTCTGGTTGCTGTTAAAATAACATCTGCGCCGTCATCATAAAGTACATAGGTACCACCCGGAATAAATCCTACATCAGCGGTTCCTGCTGCAAGAGCCTCACCTACTGCCTCAAAAGTTGTACCAACAGTGATCTTAACCTCTCCGATATCATATCCTAAACCTGCTAACTCTGTCTGCATTAAATTTGCAAGCGGTTCTGTTGCAGTTACGATCTCATCCGGATCTCTGGATGGAACAAAGTATACGTTTAACGTATCAATCTTTACGTTGTCAGCAGATGCTGCCACGTCAGAACCCTCTGTTGCAGCTACTGTATTATCTGTCGTATTATTGTCTGCTGCGCTGCTATCATTTGATGCGCTGTTTCCACATCCTGCAAATGTACCCATGCATAATGCTGCTGCAAGTAACATAGCAATTTTTTTCTTCATAATGAAATGTTCTCCTCTCTCTCCTGCATCTATTTCCATGCAGGCGTGCACACTTTTGTTGTTGCTCTTTCAGAAATTGTCCGGCCAATGATCAGGCACTGTCTCCGAGTTCGAGCTTTGTTGGCAGATACACCTTCATCGTATCTTTTCTGCCATCTAAAATCCGCTCCAAAAGAAGTTTTATGGCAGTCGTCCATACAATATCAGGCAGCATGCGAAGACTTGTATACGTCGGGTATTTTGTCGACAGCGTCTCAATATCGCGGTAAACTACAACCGCAACATCTTTGGGGATCCGGAATTTTAACTCTTTGATCGCCTCTAATGCCCCTTCTGCGACCTCATCGTTTCCTAAAATAAGAACTTCCGGCACATCCTTCGTCAAAAGCATTTCCTTTGTGAGTGTATACCCATTTTCATGACTGATCTCTCCAACCTTAAAATAGTCTTCCCGATAACAGTCTTTTTTTTGCAGGATCTGCTTTAATCCATTCAGACGACGCACTCCGATACGCACCATATCATCTTCATAGATACCGCCAATATAACCAATGCTGCGATACTCCTTCTCGTCCATCAGATAATGCACCATATCGTTTAATCCCTGCTCATAATCCATGAGGATCTGATCAAATTCATAATCCTTCTTATCTGAATTAACAAACAGAATCTCCGTGCTCAGTGACCGCAAAAAATCAACTTCCACTTCCGAGAACAATCCAAATGCAATGATACCGTCCACCTGTTTTACTTCTCCATATATCAGACGTAAAAAAGCGATATCTGCTTTCTGCGCAATACTTCCGGATAAGATATCCTCCGATGTAATGCTCACATCCGGTCTGTCTCTTCTTACGATATGCCAGTCCGCAACTCCGATGACGATCTGTCTGTCTCGTTTGGCATGACGCATCTTAGGCGGGACATATTTCAACTCATGAGCGATTTTAATTATCTGGTTTTTTACCTCAGGTGTCACAGATAATGTCTCATCCTGATTCAACACTCTCGACACCGTTGCCGCCGACACATGTGCCAGCTTGGCAATCTCTTTGATTGTTGCCATATAATCACGCCTTTCTTCTGCATTATATTTCACGATTTTGCAGATTTCAATAGCTTTAGTAAAGTTTTACTAAAATTTTACTCAGTTTATACAAAAGAGAGAATATTTATCAGGTACGTTAATAAAAATCATTAATTCTGCTGATAAATATTCTCCCGTTTACTGAAAAACAAACCTGTTTTTTCCTTTTTTATATGATCATATTTTTGATTGTTCCGATGGATATGTAATTGGAAAGAACTGCTCCCGCATCCGTTCCATCCGCCGCTTCCGTTTCCGGCAGCCCTGCCGCTGAAAAAATACAGCTTCCGTCCGGTCTGTCCGTTCTCTTGTAGTTATCCCGGTAATACTGGTTCTGATCCGGGATACGATCCCACAGGATTCCTTTGTATTCCTCTAAAGTGCATCCCGGGAAATTGACGTTCCAGATCTCATTTTGCGGTAATGTTTTGGAGATCAGTTCTTTTGCAACCGGTTCTAAATATGTATTTAAAACCTCACACTCATCTTCCTCCGCAACGGAAAATGCGATCGCCGGGACACCCCAGCAGAGAGCCTCCATCGCCGCTCCGATCGTACCGGAATATAAGATATCCCGTCCAACGTTATAGCCTGCATTGATCCCGGAAAATACGATATCCGGTTTTTCTGTCATCAGACATCCAAGTGCCACTTTCACACAGTCTGCCGGGGTTCCCCCCACACTGTACGCCGTCACACCTGTGGCCGGAAAATCATACGGTTTTACCTCTAAATCGCCACGCACGGTGATCCGGTGTGACATGGCACTGCACTGTGCTGCCGGAGCCACCACCCATACTTCGCCAAGTCCTGCTGCCATCTGCACAAGACGCTTTATGCCCGGTGCTTTAATTCCATCATCGTTTACTACTAAAATCCGCATAAATTCTCTCTTCTATTGTAATGTAAGTGTTACCGTCAATGTGCCGCCCGACGCAGATGCCTGGATCAGTAATGGCTGTGAAAATGTATTGGTAAATTTAAGATCTTTGCTCGTTCCCGCGATTGCTGCATCATATCCATCCGGAAGATAAGTTACCGGCAAAGAATGCGGATAACGCTCCGTTGCCGGAAGATTGGCATACCGCATTGCGGCATAAAGTGTCGATGACACCTGACATACACCTCCACCGGTTCCGGTACCGACAGTTCCGCTGATATAAATCGGTGCTACGACATATCCGTTTGCCGCTGTACGCGGTAAAATAGTAGAACTGAATGAGAATGATTTTCCCGGCTGAACTACGACTCCGTTAATACGGGCTGCTGCCAGTTCTACGTTATTTGCACGTGGAACGGTCGCATCATACTGTGTCGTACAGCTGCTTAAAATATTTCCCTGTCCGACTGTCGCTGCAGAAGTCTGCGTTGTGGCAGATACACTTCCTGTTCCGCCTCCATCTCTGCCCTCTGCCTTACCACATGTCACATAATGGCGGCAATATGCTGCCATGTCGTCACCAAATGCCTGCTGCAGATCTGCGTATTTTGCCCGGTATGCCTGTGGATTGAAATCCGCAGAACAGCTTCTTCCTTCTCTTAATCCGTAATTTACAAAATGATTAAAAAGTGCGGCTTTATTATTGCCAAAAGCAGCGGCTACATCCGGATATGCACTGCGGTAATAATCTGCATCAAAAACTGCCTGATATGCGCTGCGTTCTGCCGCTGTTGCAGCTTCAGTAAACGCCGGGTTCGTCATCAGAAGCCCTGCACATGCCGCAACCGCCAACATCTTTTTCGTCCAATTTTTTCTTTTTATCATGGTATCCTCCCCGTGATTTTACTCTTTATCTGGTACTATAGATATGGATTCATCATATCAGACATGACAAAATTATACAATAGTGCTCTTTCACAATCCGTTTATGCTTTCTCCCCCTCGTACACCACATTTCCATCAATGATCGTATACAAAATATGAGTATCCACGGCAAATGGGTTTTCCCTCGTCAGCACAAAGTCTGCATCTTTTCCTTCCTCAATACTTCCGACACGGTCTTCGATTCCGATATGTTTCGCTGCATTGATCGTGATTGCCTTTAACGCATCAAATTCACTTAACCCGTTAAATACCGCCCTTCCTGCGCAAAGTGCCAGATAGCGCTCCTCGATCACCGGGGAATCCGTAATGATAGAAACCTGACATCCTGCTTTTGCAAGTGCCGCAGGGGTATGAAATCCTTTGTGGCGCAGTTCATATTTGGTTGCATGTCCAAAAGATGGGCCCACCGCAACCGGAAATCCTTCCTTTGCAAGATCATCTGCGATCAATGCTCCGTCCGTTGTATGATCAATCCGAAGATCCACATGAAATTCCTTTGCAATGCGGATTGCGGTGTAGATATCATCGGCGCGGTGAGCGTGGGCTTTTAACGGCATCTCGCCGCGGATAACTGGAAGAAGCGCCTCCATTTTTGCATCATAAGCAGGCATCTTTGAAAAATCCACCTTCCTATCCGCGTCTGTTTTCTGCAAATCGTCCATCACTTGTTCCTGTGCCTGTTCCATCTCAAGTTCATTCCAGCCCTCCGGACAGCCGGCAGCATGTAATTTTGTGTCATATATTTTTGCCTTTGTGAGTGCCTCCCGCAGCTTCGCGGCAACAGACATTCTCGAATAAACACCTTTTTCCTTATAACAGTTTTTCGGATTCTCACCGAAAGCGATCTTCATGGCTGTTTTTTCTTTGACTAACATGTCATCCACACGCTTTCCGTAAGTCTTGATGGCGCAGAATGTTCCGCCAATGACATTTGAGCTTCCCGGTCCGGTGCACACACAGGTCACACCGCCTTCGCGTGCCATCTGGAAAGTCTCATCCTGCGGATTGACTGCATCCACCGCGGAGAGCTGCGGTGTCACAGGATCCCCTAATTCGTTATAATCCTCGCCGGCAAATCCGGTCGCATACCCGTCTAATCCCATGTGACAGTGCGCATCCACAAATCCCGGATAAACATCGATCCCGGTTGCATCGATCACATCCGCGTCATTGATGATCTTCCCCTCTAAGACCGGTGCGATCTTTTTTATTTTTCCATTCTCCACTAAAATATCCGCCACAAATGGCTCTTCCTCTATGGCGTTGTGGATCGTTCCCTGTTTGATCAGTAAGTAATTGCTCATGTGTGCCTCCTGTTTTATGTCCGGTGACTGTAAAAATCCTGTTTACCGTTGTTTTGATCAGAATCCGCATTTTGCGCCATTCTGTCTTACATAATTAATTCCCATATCATACCAACATTATACCATGTATTCTTTTTATCCGGCTCCTCATTTTCCATATACAGGAAAAACCTTGTGATTATGCCCAAAATCGCACAAAAAAATAAGCATAACAGCAGCGTTTCTGCTGTGTATGCCCATTTCACCGCACAACTGACAATCATGCCGATACCTTATAGCGTTATCCTGCAAAAAAGGATCTGCATGCGAATCATACGCTGCAGATCCCTGATGCACTTTTATTTCACTGACAAATCCGTATTCCTGATCTTATCCCTGATCCGAAGGATCATGGACGGTGATACGGAAAGCTCATCAAATCCCATCCGGAGGAATGTCTCTGTGAGCGTTTCATCCGCGCCAAGCTCACCGCAGATGCCAACCCAGCATCCTTCCTTATGTCCGTTATCCACAACCATTTTTAACATCCGAAGGACTGCTTCATGGTGTGAATCATAAATATTATCCAGTTTCGGATTCTGCCTGTCGATTGCAAGTGTATATTGTGTCAGATCGTTTGTCCCGATCGAAAAGAAATCAACCTCTTTCGCTAAAAGATCACTGATCATAACTGCCGCCGGTGTCTCGATCATAATACCCTGCTTCGGTTCTCCGAAAGCCACACCCTGTT
>OHDG01001382.1_pt1 | contig 10906 bp, 15 predicted proteins | sample 1566961 | NCBI WGS metagenome assembly OHDG01 (sample SAMEA3879539, study PRJEB24766) | human gut metagenome | biome: human-associated habitat; feature: feces | place: USA | collected 1985/1987
GTGAATTACGCTGGCAGGGTGCGTCCTATTCAGGGACGCACCCTGTTTTTGTTTTTATGGAAACTCATGCTGTTCCATATGCAACGAGCGGGTCATTTCTGCGAACGCCCAGTGCAGTGGTCTCATACAAAACCCGCCCTGCAAATCTTGCACGGACCTCGCAGTTCTGCGTCCCATCGGAGCTTTTCCACCTGCCCAGCAGTGCATCCTTTAATACTTCCTGCCCAGCACAGACTTGCGGAAACCAGTATCCATCTGCCGGTGCTTCTTCGTAGACGGCTTTTGAGATTTCTGTCTGACGAATCACATTGAAATCTTCTTTTATGATTCCAAGATGGTTCATCAGACGGAGTACATCCTCGCAATCTGCTTCCACCTCTTCGGGAGTCCAGCGGCCATTTCCGCCTCGCTCCAACAGCAAAGCAGGGATTCCTTTTTGTGCTGCCCAGCTATACAATCCATTTTGGGCTGTTGAACAGACCCGCATGGAAACCGAAAGAGCCTGTGCCGCCCTGCGGGTCTCCTGCTCCAATTTTTGCTCGGCTCCACAGGGAAAGAATACCAACGGGGCCAGTTCTTCATTCCAGTCTCCGCCGTGAAGATCCAGAAGAAAATCCGCTTCCGGGTAAAGGAGTTTTTCGATCGTCCATGCCATCCGCTGTGTTTCGGTTCCGTCCGCCTTACCGGGAAATTCCCGGTTCAGATTCCTGCCATCTGCCGGATTCAGTTGTTTTACCCCTGCAAAAAAACCTTTGGAATTGACCAGCGGCAGCAAAATGACCTGTCCAAAAAGAGTGGCACAGTCCAGCGTTTCTGCTAATTTTTGCAGAGCCAGAATGCCGACATACTCACAGCCATGCACCCCAGCTGTGACCACCAGCGTCTTTCCGGGGTGCGCCCCGCACAGCAGCCATGCCTCCAGCGGTGCACCGCCGGGAACAGGCAGTTTCACCTGCCGTTTTTCACCGGGGGCGATCTCAAAGCCGCACAGTGTCATGCCGATTCCTCCGTATCAAAGACGACAATGGATTCCAGCAGCTTACGGGCATACTCGTCCTTCGTTTCACTGATGCGCTCTACCGGCAGGTTCTCTGTTACCCGGCCCTGATACAGGAACAACACATCATTACAAAGATAGGTAATGGAGGTCAGGTCATGGGTGATAAAGATGTACGTCAAGCCAAGGCGGTCTTTCAGTTCCCGCAGCAAGTCCATGACCTGTACCTGCGTATGCGCATCCAGCGAGGAGATCGCTTCGTCAAACAGAATGATTTCCGGCTTGCAGGCTACAGCGCGGGCGATGCAGACACGCTGCAGCTGTCCGCCGGAAAGCTCATGGGGAAACCGGTCTGCAAAATCGGCAGGCAGACCGACCAGTTCCAGCAAACGGCTCGTTTCTGCTTTCCGGTCCAGTTTTTTGCCCTCTCTGCGTTCCTGTACGGTCAGCCCTTCCCCAATAATATCCCGGATGCGGAACCGGGGATTTGCGGAGGTTGTGTAATCCTGAAACACGATACTGAGTTTGTTTTGCAGATTTTGCCGTCCGGCACGGGAAGCGTAGACCGAAACGCCATCCAGAACGGCTTCGCCACTGTCCGGTTTGAGCAGTCCGCAGAGCACACGGCCCATCGTAGATTTGCCGGAACCGCTTTCCCCCAGAATACCGAGACAGGTGCCCTCTTTTACGGCAAGTGACACATCAAACAACACCTGCTGCCGGGTATGGCCAAAAATTTTATCCTGCCGCTCACTGCGGAAGCTTACATTGATGTTTTTGAGTTCAAGCATGGGCAGTCTCCTTTTTGCCATTCAAAACAGCGGTGTACCGACGCATAACATCCGCGCGCTTCTCCACCAGCAGTTTCGTATAGGGGTCTTGTGCATGATGCAGGATATGCTGGAAATCGCCGCGGTCCACCACTGCTCCGTGATTCAGCACCACGATACGGTCTGCCACGCGAGAAATGGCGTTCAGATCATGCGAAATGAAGATCATGGCTGTGTTGTGATTTTCTTTAATATGCAGAAGTTCATTCAGAATCTCATACTGGGTGATGGCATCAATGGCCGTGGTAGGTTCGTCTGCTATCAGAAGAGCAGGTTTCATGGCCGTTGCAATGCCGATCATAATGCGCTGGAGCATACCGCCGGAAAGCTGATGCGGATATTTTTCCAGCACTTCCTCCGGGTTTCGGATGCGCATTTTTTCCAGCAGTTCCAGTGAGCGGACATGAATTTCCTCTGCTGTCCAGTTATTATGCGCCGAAAACGTCTCAGCAATCTGTTGCCCAATGCGGTACAGCGGATCAAAGCAGGTCATGGGGTTCTGAAGAATGATGCCCACCTTTCCACCGCGTAGGCGGCGCAGCTCCTCGGCACTCTTGCCCAGAAGCTCTTCCCCCTGAAACTGTGCACTGCCCTTGACATGGAAGCTGTGGTCCAGCAGACCCATCGCCGCTTTCATCGACATAGACTTTCCGGAGCCGCTTTCCCCCAGAATGCCGAGGCACTCGCCGGGAGCAACCGCGAAGGACACGCCGCGCACCAGCTCGGTCTCCTTATGGTGGCTCTGCAAAGAAACGTGCAGATCGTTCAATTCAAAAACAGGGTTCATTTCTGCACCTCCTTGGGGTCCAGCACATCGCGCAAAGCATCGCCCATCAGGTTGAACACACAGACCAGCACCACAATGGCGATACCGGGAGCGATCATCTGCACCGGGTTCGACGTCATCACATTTTTTGCCTCATTGAGCATTGCGCCCCATTCCGGCGTAGGAGCCTGCACGCCCAGTCCCAGAAAAGACAACGTGGAAATATTGATGATCGCCCAGCCCACATCCAGCGAAGCCAGAACCACCAAATCGGAGGTGATGGAGGGCAGCAGATGACGGAACAGGATGAACCGCTCCGGCATCCCCACGCAGCGGGAAAACTGGACAAAGTTGCGGTCGCGGTACTGCATGACGCCCGTGCGGATCATGCGGGCATACCACGCCCACTTGATGAAAACATTTGCAATGATGACGTTCTGGACGCTGACACCCAGCAGTGCCACCACAGCGAACACCATGATCTGGCTTGGAAAAGAGAGCATCACATCCACCACACGCATGATAACTTCTTCTACGATGCCCCGGAAATAACCCGCCATGATGCCAAGAATGGCACCCAGACTGATGGTGCCGAACATGGTCAGCAGGGCAAGGCCGAGGGTAGGACGGATGCCATAGATCATGCGGGAAAGGACACAGCGGCCAAGCTGGTCGGTGCCCAGCGGATATTGCAGGCTGTAGGATGCAAATTTGTTCAGGATATTGGTCTCATAGGGGTCATTGGGTGCAATGACAGGAGCCAGAACACCTACAAGACCCACCAGCAGCACAAATGCAACGGTAAACACCGCCGTGCGGTTGCGGAAGAATCGTTCTTTCATGGTCAGTCCTCCTTGCGCAGACGGGGATCGGAGACGGTCTGCAAAATATCAAACAGCAGATTGAACAGGACAAACAGTACACCGATCAGCAGGACATAGGTCTGGATGACCGGGTAATCCCGATTGAAGATAGAGCTGATGCAGAGCGTACCAAGTCCCGGCCACGAAAAAACATTTTCGACCACGATGGTGCCGGAGATCAGCTGCGGGATGCTCATACCCATTGCCACGATGCAGGTGTGCATGGAGTTTTTCAGAATGTGCTTGACCAGAATCGACTTCTGCGGCAGTCCGCGTACATTGGCGTAAAGCACATAGTCCTGTTTCATGTTTTCCAGCATATTGTTGCGGATCAGGCGGATATACGTTGAAATATAACTCAATGCCACCGTGAAGGACGGCAAGATCAGATGCCGCCATGTTCCGTTGCCGTTGGTGGGAAGCCAGTTCAATTTGACGCCAATGCCCCACATCAGCAGCAGACCCACCCAGTAGGCAGGCATGGCAGTCGTCACAAAGACCAGTCCGCGCATAATTTTATCAAACCAGCCGTCCTTATAGACTGCACAGAGGAAGCCAATGGGGATACTGAGCACCGCCACGATGACAAAAGAAGTTCCTGCCAGCTGAAGGGTCGCAGGCAGGCAGCGCAGCAGCTCGCCCGCCACAGTGCGTTTCGGGTTGACATAGCTGATGCCAAAGTCGCCGTGGAGACAGCCCAGCACCCAGTCAAAATAACGGACAAAGAAGGGTTTATTCAGACCAAGCTGCTCTTCCATCGCAGCGATGATCTCATCCGTGATCACGGGGGTCTGCTGGACACGCAGTGCGACCTCCGCCGGGTTGGATGGGATCAGATTGATAAAGCAGAAGCAGACGAACGAAATGGCCAGCAGCAGCGGAATCGCCATCAACAGTCTGCGTACAACATAGCGTTTCATGGGCAGTCCTTTCTTCAAGAAAAGCCGCTCCATACCCGAAGCGGCTTTCCCTGTCAATTCTTATTCAAAATACATATCCGCAAAGGGCACATCATACTGGTCGGTGCCAAAGTGGACGCCGTGCAGAGCAGAGGTGTACAGAGCCTTGTTGCACTCATAGGTCAGCGGCAGATACATTGCATCTTCGTGCAGGTTGGTCAGGACCGACTTGTACAGCTCCTGACGCTCGGTCTCGTCCGTGGAAGTCAGAATCTTGGTAATGGCTTCGTCGATCTCCGCCTTGTCCTCAAGACCCTGCTGGGCGGCATAGTCGCCATAGACCGGGGCGCGCATTGCAGCCAGCGAAGACTGCGGGTCATACGGCATACCCCAGCAGATATTGAACACCATATCGAAGTTGCCGGCCTTCATGTTATCGCGGTAGGACTGCTCTTCCTCGCCGTGAATGGTCATGGAAATGCCCAGCTTGAGGTACTCGCTCTGGAGATACTCGGCAATGGTCTTTTCCGTCACGCTGTCGCTGTTGTAGAGCAGGTCGAGTGCAAGCTGCTTGCCATTCTTGGCGCGCATCTTGTCGCTGCCAAGGACCCATCCAGCTTCGTCAAGGATCTGCGCCGCAGTCTCCGTGCTGTACTCATACGGCTTCAGGCCGACATTGCAGTAGGGAACCGTGGTGGCGTAAAGCGTATCCGCAGGCTGCTCCAGACCGTAGAAGATGCCATCAGAGATGGTCTGACGATCGGTAGCGTGCTGCAATGCCTTACGAACCGCCGAGTCGCCCAGAATCTCATGGGTGGTGTTCATAACGATATGGCGGGTAGAGGTGGGGTCAGACAGACCGACCGTGAACTTGTCGCTGTCCAGATACTGGCTGATTGCATCGGCGTCAATCATGTTCTTGCCGAAAATCAGGTCAATCTCGCCGGATTCCAGAGCCATGATACGGGTCTGGTTGTCGGGAATGACCTTGACCGTGATCTTGCGGATGGCCGGAGCTTCGCCCCAGTAATTCTCGTTCCGCTCAAACACCGCATATTCATCGGTCACGAAATCCGTCAGCACATAGGGGCCGGTGCCAATGTGGCCATTGACGCCATCCTTCGTGCTGCCGTTGATCATGCAGTTGGGGGAGATCATGGCAAAGGGACGGATGCAGCCCAGCTCCGTCAGCATGGGGTAGTAAGGCTCACTCATCTCAATGACGAAAGTGTTTTCATCGGGAGCCGACACGCCCACCAGCAGATTCATCATTTCCAGCCAAGTGTGGCGTTCGCGGTTTTCCAGAATGGCGTTGAAGTTGGCAAGGATAGCATTTGCATCGCACTTTTCGCCATCCGAGAACAGAACATTGGGACGAATGTGGAAGGTGTAGGTGCAGCCATCCTCGCTGATGTCCCAGCTTTCTGCCAGACAGCCTTCATAACCGTTCGCCGTAATGCTGACCAGCGTATCGTAGAGGATGCTCTGGGCATACATTTCGCCCGCATACAGATGCGGGTTCAGATCACGAATATCACGATAGTTGACAAAGATCAGCTCATCGCGGACTTCCCCGGATGCCGCAGCGGAAGCGGATGCAGCGCTGGACGAAGCGGTGGACGAAGAGCTGGAGCCGCAGGCAGCCAGCACGCCGGTGCAGCAGGCACCCGCCATCAGCAGGCAGAAGTTTCTGCGAGAGATTTTCATAGTGTGTTTCCTCCTGTGGTATCAAAAAACATCAGTTATAACGAAAAAGGAGCCCCACGCTTGCTGCGCGGCGCTCCCATAGGATACCACAGTTTGTCCTGCCTGACCAGTGATGAAATCGGCATGGTTTTCCATAACAAATCGTTATGGCAGATCAAGCCTTTTCTCAGAGCAGCTTTTTGAAATTTTCGATAAACCATTGTGCTGCTTCACTTAGTTCATCACCCTCTGGTCGAACGATCCCAATCAGCAAAAAAGGCTCACATCCGTTGATTTTCAGATTCTTAATGTCATAGTGTTTATACGGCTGGTGCATAAAATTGATGCCAAGGCTGCACAGGTCGGTCTGCATCAGCGCATTGATGGTCATGTGGTCGCTATTCGAGTAAATGGAATAATTCAAATCTTTGGTGCTGATAGCACCCAATGAGACCCGGTCCAGATGATGCTCCATAGAAAAGTAGTCCCGTACCGCCCCTATGAAGCGCAAGCTGGACAGCTCCGAGAAATCCACGCAGTCTCTCTCGTAATATGGGTGATTGGGTCCCACATAGACACAAGCCTCTTTTACATCGATCGGTTCAAATTCCAAATTCTTATGTCCAAGGATATGCCGGAACGCCGCCAGTTGACGCTGTGCAATATAGACGATACCGATTTCCGTCTGCCCGCTGGCCACCCAGTTGCTGACCTCTTCGACACTGCCCTCCTGATGCTCGACAATGTACCCGTTGCCCCAGTGCCGGTAAAAATCCACCAGAAGATTCGTGATCATATTGCTGGGGTAAGTTGCCAACGTAAATTTTTTGCCATTGTGGTGCGTCGCCATCGAGCTGATCAGAGAAGCGTGTTTCAGAATGACTTTTGCATAATCACGCACCGTTTCCCCATAGGGCGTGATCCGCAGCCCTCGACTGCTCCGCTCCACCAATTTTCTCCCCAGCTCCTTTTCCAGCGAGGAAATCACCTTGCTGACATTGGGCTGTGATGTATAAAGACATTCTGCCGCTTGGCTGAAGCTTCCTTTTTCACATACAATGGTAAAATACTCTAGCTGTTTAAGTTCCATCTTCTTTCGCAATCTCCTAAATCCGGTCAAATATACCACAGTTAGCTTTAACTTACCTAGTATAGCATTCTTTCCAGTGCAGTGCAAGATTAAAATCGCCGTTACGCAACCTAAAAACGGAGCACCTTATAAAAGGTCTCAGTTTTGGTGTTTATTGATTTATCTTATGATTTTAGTCCATGACCTCCAGCTACATTCTTCAAATATTTCTCCGGGTCACCGTTCAGAATCAAATCCGCATAGCCCAACGGATCGTTGTAGATGAGGTAGTCCAGTTCCGTCCTCTGCGCCATGGTCACGTCCAATTCATCCTCGACCCCAGTGCAGTCAATGGAGATCATTCTCCCATCCCGGAGCAGCAGCTCCACGCAGCCGGTATCCATGTTGAATTTGCAAGTTCTTTCATCGTACTTCATGTTTGTGTCCTTTCCGCCTTACGGCACTCTTACCGTGGTCTGTCGTGCTTTTTTGTGATAAGGTCTAGGACGTTTTTCGATGGAAGCAAGGGATTCGTTCTGTTTTCCGAAGAACAAAAAAAATCCGAACCCTTCTCCTATCGGAAAAAAGTTCGGATTTTGTTGTCGTGGTGCACCAAATTTAGAACGTCAAATCGTAAGATTTGACGTTCTTTCTTTATGTAGGAAAGCGGCTGCACACTTTCTGCACACCGTTTGCACATTTGCCCGAATCGGGGACTTTTCTGCGCAAGGTTTGCACAGCTTGCTTTCCTTTGCATAAAAAGAAGAGATGTTAAGTGAACAAGGCTCTCGTCAATTCTCTGCGTTCGTCTGCGTCCATCAGCCGGACGGCTTCAAGGATCTCCTTACCAGAGATTTTTGTTGCCGCCGGCTTTTCATTTTGCCGGGGCTGGGGTGCTGCTGGGGTCAGGTCTTGGGAATAGAAGTTCGCTTCGATCTTTTCTGCCAGTTCCAGCCGGGGTTTGTCCTGTGTGTGGGCGTAGGTGTCCATGAGGACGGCGGCAGTTGCATGGCCGGTGTTGCCCTGCACCGACTTGAAGTCGCCATCCGACTGCAAGAGCTGGTAGGTGGCACTGGAGTGCCGCAGACCGTGGAACACGATCTGCTCAAACTCCGGGTGCACTGACCGCCACTGCCGATACCATTTGGTGAGCAGTTCCGGCGCAATGGGCAGACCATCGGGCAGCAGGATGAGAGAGGACTTGCTACCCTCGCGCTTGTCCGGGAAGGTGTGATACACCTGATTGGGGTCGAGCTTTTCCAGAGCATCCTTGTTGGCTCGCTGCATGGTCTTGCTGACCGAGATGGTGCCACGGCCATCCGCAGCGTCGAAGTCCAGATCACTCGGCTGTAAGCCGAGAATTTCGCCCTCCCGGAGCGAAAGGATCATGCTCAGATGCACCGCCAGATGCAGTGCAGGATTCTCGATGGTCTGCAACGCCGCCAGCATGGTCTTTCGTCCCAGATGGTACGTTCCTCGCTGTTCGCCTTGGGCGCTTCACGGGGCAGGGGAATCTTGTGGATCAAGTCCCACTCCACCGCATAGGAAAATGCGGTCTTGAGCAGCGTGTGGACTTCGTGGATGGAGGTGCTGGACAGCAGCCGCTTTTTCTGCTTCTCGGAAAGCTTCTGCTTTACGCCGTGCACATACTGCCCGCAGGGGGTCTTGGCAAGGGTTGCATAGAACTTCTCAATGTCGTAGGTTCGCAGCTCCTGCACCTTGCGATTGCCGATATAGGGCACGATAAGGTTCTGCACCATCGCTACCGACTGCGTGTAGGTCTTGGGGGACCACTTGTGTTTGGTGGACTGGATCGGGATCCACTTGTACAGCATTTCCTCTACCGTCATGGTATCGGGGACGAGGAATGTGCCGTCCAGCAATTCCTTTTCGACCGTGATCTTTCGCTCCTGCGCCTCCTTCCTAGTCTTGAAACTTTCCCATCCCTCGCAGGGTTTGCCGGAATGGTCTTTGTACTTGTAACGGACGGAGTAGGAATCTCCGCGCTTCATAATAGATGCCATAGATTACCTCCCTCAGACCGCTGCAAACCAGTTGTCGAAGCTCTGCTTGTTCACCCGGATGCTGGTGCCGATGCGTAGTACCCGGAAATCCTTCGTGGTGTTGCACAGGTTGTACGCCGCACGGGGAGAAATCGCCAAAAGCTGGGCGATTTCCTCCACCCGGTAAACAAGCGGTTCGTGCTTGGCTGCTTTGGTCTGGTCAGAAGATTCTGTGGCAGGGGATTTGGACGCTTTCATTGTAACCGGGTTCGAGTCCTTTTGCAAGGACTTATTCGTATAATCTTTAGATTTCACATCTTCGGTCATGTCAGGCCGATTCAAATTCATAGGCAAGCCTCCAATTCCTTGTAACCGAACCTGTAACCAGACGTGTAACCACTGTCCATCAGAAGGGAAAGCCCAGCTGCTTGGCTTCCGCATCCGTTATTTCGAAGAAATTTTCAGCTCCGGTTTCGGGGCTGGTTACATAAAAATTAGAGCACAAGAAAACACCCTGCAAGATTTTTAGTCTTGTAGGGTGTTTCATATATAGCATCTTGTGAATCACGGATTGCGGCATTAGTATTTTTTTGATAATGTGTAGGTATAGTAGGTGTCAACAATCAAAAGAATTGCTACGATGCTCATTGTCCACCAAAAACAAGAAATGCCTTTCGTCAAAAAGCATACCATGATTATAATAATACCACTTACGATAAATGAAATACCTCCAAAGCGTTGGCCTTTTTTCCATGTTGTTTCATTTTTCATACTCCATACGCTTCTCAGTCCTATAACTGAGTTCATTCGTAGTTTTGGCATAATGTTACCTAATATAATCATTGCAACGCCAAGCAGTCCAAATACAAGTTGATTCAAATCAAGTGCAATGGAAGACAGATTCTCAATCGAATTGAAATCAGCATACAAAAAATAGACTGTCATAGCGTTGAAAAGTGCAAGAGATGCTATTCCAGTCACAATACATACATTTTTGTTATTACTTCCATTTTCTTCCTGTTTTGAGGATAACTTAGCCATGGCAAGCATAAAATAGCCAAATAAAACTGTAATTACAGGGAAAATTAGTGTTTCATATTTGCTACCCCAACGTGTCACTTGATTATTCATATCATAATGAGCCGGGATCAGCTCTGGCAAGAACTGTAAGGCAATCAGGACAACTACCAATGGTAAAAACATGAGACTGTAAAAAACGACCATTTTCTTTTTCATTGTTGACCTCCACGCAAATTACTGATCCACATAATTGTTTCATCAAGGATAGATAAATTCAATTCGTAATAGATATAATTTTTGTATCGAGTTTCATAAATCAAGTCTGCCTTTTTTAGTTTCGATAAATGGTATGATAATGCCTGTGGTGTCATATCCAATGCGTTCGCTAAATCTCCTGAACTTATTTTCCCTTCCTGTAACTTTAGCAGGATTTTTCGACGTGTATCGTCTGCTAAAGCAGCTAACACTTCATTTATAGCCAAGCGGTCACGCTCCAATCTATTTCAAATAATCTTTAAATAGATTGTATCACACATGCGCTCTTTATACAAGGCTATTTCAAAATATTTTTAAATAGTAAAAAGATGCCGTCAATGGTCACGATAAACATTTCCTTACCTCTATTTATTATATGTAAATAATCTGACTATAAATGATTTTTCTAATCTCCGTTTCAACATCTTTCCGGGAGAGAACGAAGCAGCAAAACTGCTGGATTTGCCGCCGTTTTGCGCCAGATAATACCCAGTAGGATATGACGCACAGCATCATAT
>OHDG01001383.1_pt1 | contig 10904 bp, 16 predicted proteins | sample 1566961 | NCBI WGS metagenome assembly OHDG01 (sample SAMEA3879539, study PRJEB24766) | human gut metagenome | biome: human-associated habitat; feature: feces | place: USA | collected 1985/1987
ACACCTACGCCTAACAGCAATACAATAACACCAATTGTCTTAAAAAAATTAATAAGTATAATTTGTGCAATACTTCGATTTTTCATACTATTCCTCCCGCAAAAATTGCGTGCCATGTGCACATAAGTATTGATATTATATCAGATGATGGGGAGAAATTCAATCATTGGTTGGTGTTTTTTCGTTTTGCTTTTTTCGGTTTCTAGTAATTCAGTAAGAAGGATTCACATCTCGTGGGCCCTCCCGCTCAGACAAATACGCAGAAGTATCGGCATGCCAACTACGCATGCCAGATACTTGCGCATTTGTACCCACGTGATACAAATCTTTTCTTAAACAAATCACTGGAATTCTTAAAAGATTAGCAGCAACTATTTACACATGCCTGCCCTGCACACACATCTTGAATGAAACTAACTCTACATTTTTCCCGTAATGATTACTAATCTTTTTGTTATTAAACTTAGGAACAACAGGAAGCTTCCCGCATGGGTTTTAAGCACGTCGGTATGAGGGTTGTCAGATGTTTTTCTGACAATCCCATACCGCTACGTGCTTAACGAGCGAAAGCGCCCATGCGGGAGTTTCCTGTTGTTCCTTAATTTGAAAAGAAAAAGAATATCTAACACCAAAAAAGGACCCACTTCCAAGTGTTTCACTTAGAAGTCAAGTCCTATTAATAACTGGGCTAGCTGGATTTGAACCAGCGAATGTAGGAGTCAAAGTCCTATGCCTTACCCCTTGGCGATAGCCCAACATCCCGTAAAGGGAAGGGTGGGTAATGGGATTCGAACCCACGGCCTTCAGAGCCACAATCTGACGCGCTAACCAACTGCGCTATACCCACCACATAAAAAAACGTCGCTCGCAGCATATTCTATGTTGCTTCGCAACCAGCTATCTCATCTGAGAAAATCATCTCTTATTAGATAAAAAGTGTGCCCGAAGGGATTCGAACCCCCGACCCACGGCTTAGAAGGCCGTTGCTCTATCCAGCTGAGCTACGAACACATATCTGTCTGTTATCTACATCAGCGAACCGACGAAGCATATTGTAACTTATCCGACATCATTTGTCAACAGTTTTGTATTAATTTTTTGAAAAATAAATACAAAATCCAAGTTACACGTCGGGGTGACAGGATTCGAACCTGCGACCCCCTGGTCCCAAACCAGGTGCTCTAGCCAAGCTGAGCCACACCCCGAAGCTGCGTTATCGCGGATTTCCGCAACGCAGATGTTATTATAACCCAGAAATTTTCTATCTGTCAAGAGAGAAGTTTGAAGCATTACTGGCGAAGATAAGCAATCGTAAAATGCACCTTTCCCCTTCTGTCAATCTCCATGATCGCATAGGAAGGCTGGCGTCCCTCCTGTCTCGGATAGGACAGACTTCCCGGGTTCACGGCAATGATGTCATCATCAATATCGATCACCGGCCGATGGGTATGTCCGTACAGCACGATATCAACGCCCCGGTCAATGGCCTCTTTTTTGATAGTCTCATTTCCCATGGATACATAATAATTGTGTCCGTGGGTCACCCATACTTTGTAGGATCCGATATCCAGTGTGATCTCTCTGGGGAGATCCGAGAAAAAGTCATTGTTGCCCAGAACGATATAAACCGGGCATTCTGCCGCAGAAGAAAGTGCATACTCACTGCCCTCCGCATCTCCGCAGTGGATCACCATGTCCGGGTGGTGCATCTCCAGTACTTTGAAATAATTCTCATTCTTTTTATGGGTATCACTTACGATCAGTATCTTCATATTTCTTCAGTTCCTCTTTCATCAGCTCCAATGCCTTACCTCTGTGACTGACCTGGTTCTTCTCTTCTTCTGTCAACTCCGCCGTAGTCTTGCCGAATTCCGGTACGTAAAAAATAGGATCGTAACCGAATCCGTTGGTCCCCTTCTCTTCATATCCGATCCGCCCTTCGATGGTAGCTCTTGTGGTAAGTTCTCTGCCGTCCGGGAGCACTGCTGCAATGGCACAGACGAATCTGGCAGTACGCTTTTCCTCCGGCACTCCCTCCAGTCTCTGGATCAGATTTGCATTTTTTATGGAATACGGTGTATCCTCTCCCAGATATCTGGCAGAATAGATTCCAGGTTCCTTATTCAGGGCATCGATCTCCAGTCCGGAGTCATCCGCCATCACGATATCTTTCGTAAAAGCAGCCACCGCACGGGCCTTGATCAGTGCATTCTCTTCGTAGGTCTTACCGTTTTCTTCAATATCTGCTTTAATGCCCGCATCTTTCATGGATACGACTTCCAGACCGGTATCCTCCATGATCATGCGGATTTCTTTGATTTTTCCGGCATTGCCGGTCGCGAATACGATTCTTCCCTGCATATTAACTCCTTGCCGCATTTGTGTTCTTATATAGTCATCATTGCGTATTAGTATAAACCTCGGAAATAGCTTCTGCAATACCTTCCGCCAGCTTTTTTTGATAGCTTTCCTGTTCCAGCAGCTGTCTCTCGCTGCTGTTGGTCACATATCCGAGAGAAATTCTGGCTGCCGGAATCTTCAGCTGCCACAGAATGTCATCTTCCTCCGCCGGGAACAATCCAATGGCCCGGTTGCTGGAAGCCACCGTCACTTGTCTGGTCACGCAGTCGGCCCATTGTACATTTCCGAAATCCGGCAGATAATACTCATCATTGTATTCTGCCCGGATGCCGTAGGTACTCTCCTGTGCATCATCTGCTGACAGTCCGATCTCCAGGTACAGATCTGCATCCACCCAGTCAGCGAAGCTACGCCTTACTTCCTGTGCGACCTCTGTATCTTCTGTACGGGTAAGATATATTTTTACCATGCTTCCTTCCAACAGCTGTGCCGTCTGTCTTGCCACCTCCAGAGCGATGTTCTTCTCCTCACATCCGGAATCGGCAACGCCTCTGTCCCTTCCGCCTCCCACGGGATCCAGCACTACGATCCGGTCGTAAGATTCTCTGGGATTGACAAAATCGATCTTCAGAGTTCCCTCTTCCAGAGTACTGTGATACTCCAGGATCTCCTTCATGGACAATCTGAGCAATACGCCCTCGTTCTGTGCTTCACAGATGCCGTTTCCCACCAGGCTGAAATCTCCGGTAAGCTGATGTTCCCGGTAAAAAGATTTTCTGCCGTTCTGCACATAGATCCAGAGTTCCCTTTCCATGTAATGATTTTCCACCACTACATTTTCCGCTTTCGTACCGGTCTCCAATGGTATACAGATCTCCCGTTCTGCCTTCCTGTCTTCCGCCATGTCCAGCTGCATTTCATGGGACCGTTCCGCCTGATTCTCTGTGACCAGACCGCCCTGTTCCTGACTTAACGCGGAGATCACCACCGTCTTATGCGCTGCCGTCCAGAGCATGATGCCCATAGACATACTTCCCAGCAGGAGCCAGAGGATCAATGTAATGCGTCTATTCTGTTGTTGATCCCTGATCTGCAGTAAATTTTTCATTTCTTCTAAACGTCTCTTCTCTTCGGAGGCTTCGGTCCCAGAAACTGATAATAATAAGTCTTCATCATTCCGTTGTAGATCTTGCGGTTCTTGTCCGCTTTCCTGCCGATATCCTTCTCTGCCTGCTCATAGGCAGTGATCAGATACATACTCCAGGAATCCAGTTCCCGGAATCGTTCTCCGATGGTACGGTACAACTGCGGCATCTGGCTCTTATCCTGCAAACGCTCTCCATAGGGAGGATTGGTGATAATAAAGCCGTATTTCTTCGGGTGATGAAGCTCTTCCACACCACGACGCTGGAAATGGATCAGCTTGTCCACACCCGCCATCCGTGCATTTTCTCTGGCGATCTTCACCATATCCTCGTCAATATCATAGCCCTGAATATCTGTCTCCACTGACAGATTGATCATCTCTTCCGCCTCATCCATTGTATCATACCATACCTTTTTTCCTATGATATGGGGCCATTCTTCCGCCGTAAAACTGCGGTTCCTGCCGGGTGCCATATTGGCCGCCATCATGGCTGCCTCAATAGGGAAGGTGCCGCTTCCGCAGAAGGGATCCACCAGGATCCTTCCCGCATTCCAGGGAGTCAGTTCGATCAGTGCAGCAGCCAGATTCTCCGCAATGGGGGCTTTTGCCGTCAGCTTACGATATCCTCTCTTATGTAAGGACTCTCCGGTGCTGTCCAGTCCCACGGTCACTTCATCCTTCATCAGGAATACCCGGACAGGGAAATTTTCTCCATCTTCAGGGAACCAGCTGATCTCATACTGGGCCTTCAGCCGCTCCACCATTGCTTTTTTCATAATGGACTGAATATCCGAGGGGCTGAACAATTTGGACTTTACACTAGCTGCCTTGGCCACCCAGAATTTGCCGTCCTTCGGAATGTATTCTTCCCAGGGAAGATTTTTCGTGCCCTGAAACAGTTCTTCAAAAGTCTCCGCATGAAAACTTCCGATTTTGATAAGGATTCTTTCTGCCGTCCGCAGAAAAATATTTGCTCTGCACAAAGCCTCCTCATCTCCGAAAAAGGTGACACGACCATCCGCCACTTCTGTAATATCATATCCCAGATCTGTGATCTCTCTTTTTAATACTGATTCCATACCGAAATGGCAGGGAGCAATCAATTCAAAACGTCTCATTCGTTCCTCCGGATCTTAGTCATCAATTATTGCACATATAAAGTTATTATATATGGATTCTGAAAATATGTAAATAGGGCTGCCTTGCGGCAGCCCCTGAAAAATTATGCACCCGATTAGCAGCTCTTGTTCTGCTCCCTGTTGTTGCTCTGATTCTTATTCTGATTCTGGCTGTTCTGCTTATTCTGGGAGTTCTTACTGTTCTCGCTCTCGTCATAAGAGTTGTTATACTTGTTCTGATTGTTCTGTTCATAATTGTTAGACATATTTGTGACCTCCTGATAGGAAATATCTTTTTTAGTTACAGGAGTAGTATGTCTATTTCGCACAAAAATATGCCCAAAAATTATGGTACTTTAGAACTAAATTTCTTCTTGCATTTTTATATCATTAGTACTATAATCATAATTGTAAATAGAAACCCCTTCATGATTCTATTTGCACCCTTATGTATTATTTATTTATACTCCCCTCATGAGAGTCACCAGCTTCCCCCTGGTGGCTCTTTACGTTGGAACTATTCAGAGTCAATAAATATAATCGGAGCAACCGTCAGATGCTCGCATCTGTAAGGTACTCCGATTATATTTATTTGACGAAGTAACCTCAATGAGCAAAAAGTAAGCCTCGCAGAGGCGTTTTGCGAATTGAGGGACTATGAATAGCTGATTTATATAGTTGCTAGTTAAGCCAGTCCCGAAATAATTTCACCAGGAACAATACTACCACAATCGGAATCAGTACCGGTGCCAGAAAAGACAATACGGAAAATACCGCACCGAAGATCAATACTACCACCAGAATCCCAAGGATCAGCCACACCCAGCCCGGAAGCTTCGCCAGAACATTTCCCACCTTACTCTGGTGTGTTCCGTAGCCATCCTCTTCCTCTGTATAACTACGATGGACATTCTGTCCGGCAGCCTCCCGATACTCTCCGTTGCCGTAGACCGTGTTCCGGTATCCGGAACGGTTGTCTCCACCGTTGGTCTGAATGATTGTGCGGGCGATCAGTCTGGGATCTCCCAGGCTCTCTAAGACTTCCTCTTCTGTCCTGCCCTTGCGGATCTCTGTATTTATATAATCCTGGTAATAATTTACATTATCCATGACCAGACCGGGAGAAACACGCCCATTCAGCGCCATCCGCAGTCGGTCCACAAATTCCTGTTTGTTCATACTTTCACGACGTCCTCCATTTACATCATCATTTTAGCATGACATAAGTACCACGTAAATATACGGATCGGGAAGTATTTCTAAAACTTTTCTAAAATGCAAAATAAAAACCCCGGAGACATCATCTCCGGGGCTTACGATGTACGTGACAGGATTCGAACCCACGACCTTCTGGTCCGTAGCTATCTAGGTCGATAACATATAAGGAAATGACCGTATGGCATATACGTATTGAGTTATTTGTTCATTTCGTCCCATTGTGCATTAATGAAGTCTTTATATCTAATATCCTCATCCGGTTTGATTGGTGTTTCATCAATTACCGGATCTTTTGATATTACTGGCTTAATGGGTTTATCCTTCTTTTTGTTTCGTGTTTTATTTAAATCTATATTTTTATCGGAAAAAGCTAATGTTAAAATAGTCGCAATAGCAACTATGAATATAACAGCATATAATAATATATTTACAATCATTGTGTTCATTTGTTTACCTCGTCCCAGGCTGCGTTTATGTAACTCTTATATTGTCCGTTTTTCTGGCTGTCTTTGTGCAACTTTTTATTGTACCGGTAACGGTCAAATTTATTCATTTTGCGGATAGGCTTTAATCGCTTTGCACGCTTTATCTTTCTACGAACTTTTTCACGTTGCTTTTCTTTTTTGGATTTCTTTGTGAAGAAATGATCTTTATAGAAAAGTATTGCTAATAAAGTTCCTGCTCCTAACGTAGCCATTCCCCGGAATAGTTCATCATAGTTCATGTTATAGCCCCTTCTCTTTTGTGAATTCCTCTATTCTCCCTATAAATTTTATTTGATCTCGGTTAGATAATTTTCTAAACTGTTCCAGGAGTTCCTGCTCGTTTTCTGTTAGATTACTCTTGATATTTATGTCCAGAAGTTCATCTGAGCTTACTTGAAAATAGTTTACTAGTGTGACTAATTTGTCTATTGTTGGAAGTGATCCCTTCTTCCATTTTCCTAACGTTGCTTGTTTTATACCGGTATCCTTTTCTAACTGGTAGCCCGATATATCTCGTTCGTTCATGATTTCTAATAATTTTTCTATAAAATTCATTTTCCCTCACGCAAATACAACGCTATAGTTTACTATTTTCTATTGACTAATAAACTTTAGTGTAGTATATTCAGTTTGTAAACACAAATCGACGCTTTCGCAATTATTTTTTAACTTTTATTATAACATCATTTTTTCTAAAATGCATCAAAATTGCGTGCGTCTCTCATTTTACGGAGGTAAAAGTATGGACTTAATGAAAAAAGAGGTAATTGTCCTCAATGCAACCCAGTACCAGATGACTGATACTGAGACCGGTGAGATCAATGAAGGTACATCCGTTAGGTATCTGATGACGAACAATCTCGCTCCCTGTGCTGAAGAACAGCAAAAGGGGTACAAGCTGGCGAAGGCCCGCGTTGGTTTCAATAATTTTAATGACTTCCCTGAGGTTCCCGGTGTCTATGAAGCTGATCTGGATGTCCGGATCAATAAGGATGGTGTGGCAATGGTCGTTGCTAACAGCTTCACTTTCAAGAAGTCATTAACAGGTAAATAGATCGGAGGTTCATTATGGCTGCAGTAGTTGTATTTGCTATGTTGGTTTTTAGCTTTTGTGTATCGGTTACCGTTGTCTGTGATCGCATTAAGGCAAAGCGTGACCGGTAACATTCCCCTTTTTATATCTGCCGGGTGCAGCCCTACCTGTATCCGGTATTCCTTTTTAGAAGAAAGTGAGGAACTTTGATGTCGCATTCTGTTGTATTAACTGATATTTCTGGTAATCGTGTGTCTGTTTTTCCATGGTCTTTACATGTCAGATGCTCCAGATACACCTGCAGTGGTGAAGTTTTCATTGGTTATGATATTCATGCCAGTAAGGATAACGTTTACAGTGATGATGTAACCTTAAAAACTCCACTGTTGCATAGTGCAGAAGAGGCTCTCGATTATATTGATGTACTGCTTAGTAATGCATCTGATGTTCAGCCGAATCCCGATACAGGAGGTGCGTTATGAAACTTAGCGTATTGCTTCATTGTTGCGCAAATAAAAAGTATCGTATTCGCAAAGGAAATGAATTTATGAATACTGGTATGGTCTCTGATGTTGTTTATGATGGTATCTCCAGGGATGTACCTGATGAACTTTTAACCTATACCGTAGTTCATTTTGTTTTATGCGGTAAAGAATATATCGATGTCGTTGTTGAGCGTTAGCTGGGAGGTGCCCTATGTATCTGATTGCTTTGCTTAAAGTTCTGTATGCGAATGGGATTACGATTCGTGAAGGTATTGATTATGACAGCACCGGTGAGGTGACTGATGTGATATTTCTTGGTGAGCAGGCTGATGTGCCTGAAGAACTTATGTATTCTATCGTTCGTTCTATCCTGCCCGGTGGTGGTGGCTGTGTAGAAGTTGTAATTACCAGGTGATGCTATGGTAGTTTATTTCGATCCTAAAGTATGTAAGTACTGCCTGATGCGGAATGAGCGGTATCCGCTTAACTGCTGTCGTGACTTTGCTGATCGACATGAAGATATCTATGCTGCTTGTGAGCAGCTGATGCCGGAGGGAGATGTGATCTATGGAGATGTTAAAGAAATTCAAGAAGAGAATCGTTCCGCTTGTGCTGGCAGTGGTGATATTTGCTACTAGCATAGTCTCTGCTCCTGCGTCTCTGACTGCTCAGGCTGCTTCTGTAGGTGTATCTCCGGAAGTGAGTGTGGAGTTTGTGATGATGCTTTATAACATCTTTGAAACGATCTCTATTGCTTCCGGTATCAAGGATGGACTGGATGATTACTCTAAAGGCATGTCTATCTTTGAAGCTTTCATCCAGTTCATGGATGGTCTAACTTATGATCCTTTTAAAGAGTTCACTATTTACGGACCTGATGGTACAGCTATGACTCGTGAAGAGTTTGATGCCATCTGGGAGTCTGCTGTCGGTGCTGGTAAGCTGAAAGTCAGACCGAATGAAGGAGAATTTGCAAAGTACCGTGTTCTTACCGGTGGCCTTACTCCTACTCCGTCTCCTGATCCCAGTGCGTCCCCCTCTCCTTCCCCCATTCCGGGTCCCGGACATGGTACAGATCTCAATCCGAATATTCCGAAAAGAGCAATTCGTTCTTTTGCTATGGGTACGGATATGCAGTTCCAGAGAACTGTCGCTGACTTTCTTGAGTATGTGCAGAATAATGCTGTGCCGGAGGTGGATCCGGCGAAGTATTATGGCACTGCTGGGTTGTTTGATGGTTCTTATTTATCTTCAGAATTGGCTATTTTTGATTATACAACTATTCGTGGTAAATGGTCTCTTGATATGCCTGATCATTTAAATTTGGGAATTGTATGTTCAGAATCTTATATGCATTTTTATGAATATTCTGTCAGAAATAATAGTTGTGGTAATGTTAATTTTAACTTTAATGGTTATTATTTTTCTAATCCTTCAGAATCTTTAACAACATATTTTAGTTATATAACTTTACCTCTTGCTGATGGCTATTTTTATTCTACGAATTTACCATTTTTTAAATCCGATGTTGCTATGAAGAATTTTTATGGCAATTATTCAAAAACTGGAAATATTGATTACTCGTATTTACTCAATGCAGTTCCGTATGACTACCGCTCTATGACCGCATCCGCTCCTGATACTCTGGATCAGCTGACCGGTGCTCAGGTATCCGCGGACAAGCTTCCGGATCTGAATAATTCCATGCGTGAAGCTGCCAACAGTGTGGAACCGGGTACAGATAAGGATGAAAACAACGCAGCTCTGATAGCTGCTGTTAAGGCTGCCGTAGCGGAAGCTTTGCCCGAAGTACAGCCAGATCCCGATCCGCAACCCAGTACTGCTCCAGATCCGTCACCCACTGCCGCTCCGGATCCCGATGCCGGTACCGGTACATATAGCGGAATCCTTGGTTTGATTTTATCCGCAATTCAGGCTATTGCTTCTCAGATATGGGATTATTTTTCTCACCCCTTTGGAAGCATCATCGAAGGCATCACCAACATCGTTGAGCTCCTGCCTAAAGTGAATGAGCTGGTGCAAGCTCTGCCGGCTTCTATTTTTGGGTTCTTTCAGGTTCCTCTTGACCTCATTACGTCCGGTATCACGAACCTCTATAACGGAGTGCTCCGGATCATAGAGCTCTTACCGGAACAAGTGCAGTTGGTACTTGGTAATATCGTTTCACTGCCCTCTGCCATGCTCCAGGCTTTTGCTGATCCTCTGGGTGCGATCCAGTCCCTGCTGGGTGCGCTGCCTTCTTGGGCGAATCTGCAAGGTTATCTTGATAAGATACTGGATGCCCTGGTTGATCCCGGTTCTCTTTTGGAACCTTCGAATCCCGGCGGTGAGGATCCCGGTGGTGACGGTTCCGGCGGTGGTTCCAAGTTTAATCTGTTGTCATTGCTCAACGGTCTGATCTACTTGATCATGATACTGATACTGCTGCTCAAGATATTTATTCATTGTCTGCAGTTTATCATAAACATTTTCAAGATCGAAGCTTCTACCGGGTTCCTGCCGGATGAGATGGTCATGGGACTGAATTTTTTGAAGCAGATCGAGATCACCGGTATTGGTTTATCTATCTACGATTTTATGATGGGACTCGTTTATATCCTTATGGTGTTCGGAGTCGTGAAGCTGCTCCGTGGCTATGCCTATAAGATACATATACCGTCAGGAGGTGGTAAGTGATGAATCCAGAAGATTTACTCGTTAGCACTCCCCTTGATATCCCGGGTAAGATTGGAAGCTTCTTCCAGTCTATCCTGGACATGATCACCTCTGTGATCTCCGCCCTGCATACGCTGTACACCACGCTGCAGGAGTTCGACGCTATGATCATTGATATGGCTGACACAAACGGTACCAGTCAGTTTACTGGAATGCCGGTGGTGGAAGCGATTAGTACATTCCGGTACCTGGTCGGTGATGTAGCTTTTTATATGATTTACCTGACCGTACTGTTTGGGTGCCTGTGGACGATTTATGTGTTGGTTACCAAACTGTATGAAGCTATAGACGCTTTGATTTCCCAGATTACTGGTTATAGCA
>OHDG01001385.1_pt1 | contig 10898 bp, 8 predicted proteins | sample 1566961 | NCBI WGS metagenome assembly OHDG01 (sample SAMEA3879539, study PRJEB24766) | human gut metagenome | biome: human-associated habitat; feature: feces | place: USA | collected 1985/1987
GGTAAACTAAGCGGCAATTTTTGTCAAAACATATATCGGACTAACCGTCTATCGGCAGTGCCCCTTTTTCTAACCTCATACTATCACACTGTTTCTGATCTGTCAAAACATTTATTCTCAAGCCCTCTTCTACACTGCTCGCAATATTTATGTTCACTTGCTTTTCAATCCTCTTTGAATATGGATTCTTTTTGGGATTTAATTTTTTAATATCATATTCTTTTCTCATTCTTATTACCTTTTCCAATATTCTTTTATCACTCATATGTTTCCAACTCATCTATTGTCTTTGTAATAAATTTCCCCGCTTCTGCCACAGTCCGTTTTATCAAATCAAGTTCCAGCTTGCAAAGCCTATACTCTTTATAAAAGAACAGCAACGTCATATTTAAAAAGACCGTATAAATTATCAATATAATCAAAATTACAATCATCTTTTCCTCCAAATCATAGCACATCACTTATTATCCTACAATATACAATAGGGAAGATGCTCATGTATCATCTTCCCTGTGTTGCGACGTCGCAATTTTTATCTTACTTTATTCGGCGCCATAAACCGATTGTAAAACTCTGTCAATGCATCTGGTTCTTTACTGTTTCCAATACCATGATCCTGAATGTACTGCTTCATTTCCAAAATCGTTTCATGCGGGATTAAAAACTCATCTTCCGGCGTGTCGTTTTTCAAATTATCAAATGCTTTCTGCAGTGCAGAGTGATAATCCGCATCTGTCATCCAGATAGAATTTTCTTCCAATCCGCCATGTTCATGATCCAGGTTAAAATATTTTTCACTGATAAACCTGGTCTTTCCTTCCGGTTTTACTTTCACCGGTGTGGTATCGATCACATGCACCATGATCTGTTTCACATAAGTGTTTCCCACATGGTCTACCACGGTTAAATTCTCGGATGTGGCAAAGTCATGCTGCAGATTTGTAAATTCTTCTGCCTGGTAGTCCGGGATCGTGAAGGATGTGAAAACTTCCGGATCACTCGGTGCCGGATTGGTTCCAGGTAAAATCGGACTTCCATCTTCCCGGTCGGTTGCCGTTGCATGGCTTAAGATTTCTTCTTCCGTGATAAAACCACTCTGTGCCTGCTCTAAAGTATAATAGAGATCCTGTGCCTTGATCCACGGACAGTCGTCCCAGACAGCATAAAGTGTGATCTCTCCACCATCTTCTGCCACAAGGTTCCGAACGATATCTCCGGCTTTCCACTGTGGGATAAAGGTGTCTTTGCCATCTTCTAAGGACCAGCCCATAAATACGGATGCGTAGACTTTTTTCTTTGGCTCCTCGGCTTTCTTATTTTCTTCGATATCTTCTTCCTCTAAGTCATTGAAAGCATCAATATCTTCGGCATCATCTTTATTCTCTTTTGTCACGGCAACTTTCTCATTCTGATCCGTATCGTCTGTTACATCAGGATTGTCTGTATCATCTGATTCATCAGAATTATCTGCAGTTTCTGCCTCGTCTGCTTCATCGGGACTGTCTGCCATTTCTGCATTGTCTGCTTCATCAGAGTTGTCTGCAGTTTCTCCATTGCCTGCTTCATCCATGGAATCCTGTGCGTCTGCATCTGAATTACCTGCATCCGAATCATCTCCATTGTTTTCGGAATCCTCATCCTCTGAATTACCGGCACCCTCTGGGTCTTCCGCATTATCCGGATCTTCGGTATCCTCCATATCTTCCGTTTCTTCCTCTTCATATCCATCCATCATTGCCTTTGGAATCACTCCGGCAATCACATCCTCTGTCACGTTTTGTCCATCCAGTGTATATTTCACATAGGCTGCTGTTCCGTCTGCATTCCATACATCCGGCAGCGTTACATCTTCATCATACGTTGCTTCAATATCATCGATATGTCCGGCTCCACCGTTTGGATCAAAATGGATCGTATATTTATTTGCCTCTGCATTGGCTGTCATCGTGACATTTCCGGCCGGCATTGTAAATACAAACTTCTTAGCATCTACGGTCTGCTCCCCACCGGATCCGCCTTTATAATTTCCTTTCCAGTTTAACCAGTGATAGCCTTCTTTTACTGCCGCATCGATGGTAACGCTCTGTCCATAGCGGTACGATCCGCCTCCGGTCGTCTTTTCAATGCCGGTTCCGGCATTTAATGTTACATTATATAGATGTCTTTCATAATAATAATCAATGACCATCTTTCCATCTGCAGTTACCGCTTTCGTCTGTGTTTTCGGGCTGTCAAAACCGGTGTATGTCTTTACTGCAGGCGTTATTCTACTTCCGATCTGTGCTTTTTTCGTCTCTGTTTCGGCAAGTTCATAGTTTTTATCGTCATGGGTTGATGCAATACCGTCTGCTTTCTGTTTCCAGTGGCGGACGGTATATTCTGCCTGATCCAGTTCCCAGTGTGCATACAGGGAAATGATCTTTCCTTTGGTTCCATTGGATAAGGTACCGCTCTTTGCATAGCCCCGCCAGTCACTGGCACAGATCTTGCCCTGATTATCTCCGGATGCTGCACCGTCCACATTTACATAGGTTCCGCCGCTTGCTGCAGTCCACCATCCGGCTTTCGTATGGGTTCCGCTTATCACTTTTCGGTATCCGTTGATCGTGATACTGCTTGACAATGCAGCATTATAATAGGTGCCGTAACGGTATGTTTTATAGATATACGGTGTGTTATTTTTACAGATACTGTTGATCTGTGTTCCGGTATAACTCTTTGTCGCTGTCTCTGCATCACTATTTCCGATCAATGTAAATGTATTACCGACTTTCCACACATCCGTACTCGTCAATGCCCTTGGTGCGTTTATGTAATAACGGACTTCATAAGGCTCCCCGATGCCGGTAAGTGTCAGCGTCAGGTTATAAGCAGGCATCTGTCTTTCATAAGCATAGGTATTATCATTTACCATGTCCGATGTTGCCTTGCGGTCTGTGGAGACATTCGTTTTTTCATTGAGGTCTATCCATTTACTGAACACGTAGCCGGTGTTAAAGGTCGGTACTGCTGAAATAATTCCATTATATGGAATATCAACAGAACCTACATAGTAATCGCCTGCTAACAATTTCTGATCTGCTAATACCGTAAGTGAAGTGTAATACCGCCCACTTGGGTTAAATCTTTGTATATCAATATTCTTTCCGGCAGTCTTATCCATCTTTACTGTAAACCGATACATCGGAACTGCCTGAGACGATAATGGTTCTGTTTTTTTCTCAATTCCGGTGCTAAAAGACTGTGACCGGAGTTTTCCGACAACCTCATACTGGTTTTTAAAAACTTTCTTTCCTGAATTTTCCTTTACGCTACATGAAATCGTATAGCCAACATAACTGTCATCTGCCTTGTTATCATAACCGGATAAAGTCAGTGTATGTTTGGCTGCATCATATTTAAGCTCTTTTGCAGTCCCATAAACAAGTTTTTTTTCTTTAGGATTTTTTACACCTTTATCAAGCACTGTAAATATTGTTTCACCTTTTATCGGAGTCAATGCATCATCCAATGTAACTACCAGTTTTCCATCATAATAACCGGTATCCGGCTGGTCTGTTTTTACCTGTATACCTCCTGTTACAGTTGCAGATACTGCACTGGTTACCGTTGTATCCTGATTTGAAATAAGATCATAATCCGCTACATCCACCGCAAGCCCGACAACAAATAATGTCGACCAGGATGAATCGGATGCTTCCGCACGGAATTTATTTGTTGCAAATCCCGGATGTGCACCATCATCCTTATTCATGCTGAAATCTGTTAATATACCACGGACAGAAGATAACTTAGAACTCAGCTGTGTGTCTCCATGATAGAAATAAGAATGTCCGATCAGTCCACTGTTTGAATATGCCAGCCTTTCATTATTATTTTTATCTTTATTATCCCGGTCATATAAATCAAGTGCAAAAGATTTCTGTTCTGTCGCATTGCTTTTTACAATTCCTGAATTGGTTCCAAGCAGTAATAATTCTCCGCTTACTTCGGAATCTTCATTTATATACTGATTTGTCTTACAATTTCCAAGATTCAGATTCATGGATACAGGTTTTTTTGTCCACGTACTGCCTTCCCACTGATAATTAAAATGAGAACCAATTTTTAAGGAAACAGCCCTGACATTTGCTTTGCTGTTTTTCTCGATTACGATCAGCTGCCATGCGGAACTGCTCTCACCTGCATGTGTACCCTTGTCTGTATTACTTGTTTTCATTGACGCTGCATAAGGGATATTTGCAACACCGTATTTACCATAGCCATATTTCTGAACAACCGAGGTTACATCTACATACATACAGGAAAATGTATATTCTTTTGTTCCAAGATGTGGTTCACGCATATCAACTGCAGCATAGGAAGCATTTACTTTCTTTGTAAAAGCACCCTTGTCTGTTGAACCGGCAAAATAAACCGCTTTATTCGCAGCCTTTTTTACAAGATCCGTATTATTTTTTCCCTGTACGGATGTTTCCCAGACAAGATATGCTGCTTCTATCTGTGTTGCACCGTCTGTTTTTTTCAGACTTGCAATAGAACTGTTTACGATTTTGTCCTTACCAATGGTATCTACCGTTGCTTTAAAATCAGTATCCTTCACCATCTCATTATAATTATTATTTTCATAATAACCATAAAATCCGAAAAAGTTCGCGTCTCCGGTATAATTGATGCTGTACTGACCGATCAAATCCGTCACGATCTGTGTTTCTTTATTGATATTTACATTTACATCCGCTTTTACAGTAAACGGCCGGAGTAAAAAAATACTGCTGATCACGAGTGTGAACAGCAGCAGCATTTTTCCTCCTTTATTCAGTTTTCTTTGTTCTTTCATAGTTCTCCTTTCATGTTTCATCATTCTTTTCTATCAAAACAATAGAATGCACGCTTCTGCGAACATCCTACTGTCATGAATGAATTTAGATTATTTGTTAATCTCCTGCACTCTGTGTATACCAGCAGGTTGTTCCCTTATCTGTCACTGTACATTTCCAAGAATATTTGCAAAATCCATCGGCAGACTTTAAAGTCAAAGTTGCTGTACCATATCCAACACCCGCAACTGCATAATCATCATATACTTTGATAATGCTTTCATCACTACTTGTAAGCGTAAAATTTTTGTTTTCCGCATTTAACGGAAGCACATCCCTTGATAACATAACCTGACGATAATCATATATATCATCCTCATATGTAGCATCCAAATCAGGATCCTGCTTCTTCAGATTCGTATACATATTAAACTGGAATGCTGTCACAAGTTTCCTAACTGTTACCGTGTAAGTCGCAGACACGCTCTTATCGGCCTTGGATGTCACAGTGATTACTGCGGTACCCGCTTTTTTCGGTGTGACTTTACCAGTGGAAGAAACAGATGCAACACTCTTATTGCTTGATTTATATGTAACTTCCCTGTTCTTTAAGCCGGTCATGCTTTTGATTTTGATCTGTGCGGTACCGTATTTCTTTTTATTTGAAACAAGCATTTTTGCACAGACTACATAATATTTACGTCCCATATCCGGATCTGCAATATCTGTTCTTGCATATGCTGCAATCTCCCCTGCATCAAATACCGCATCCGGCATACCGTCGACTGCTCTTGGCATCTTATCAAAGCTGGATTCCGGTGCAAGTGTTACGCTTGTTTCATCAAGGACAATCTTTTTCTTTCCGGTTGGTGTATAGTTTGTGTTGATCGTGTCCGGATTCTTTACTGTTACTTTAAACTTTGCGACTGCCTTTTTATTTACCACGGATGTTACTGTGATCGTTGCCGTTCCGGCTTTCTTTGCAGTTACCTTTCCTTTGGATGAAACTGTTGCTACTTTTTTATTGCTGGATGCAAATTTCACACCCTTTCTGCTGATCCCTTTGTAGGATTTTACTTTGACCGTGGTTGTCTTTCCGACTGCGATCGTTGCTTTCTTTTTCTCCAGTGTGATCTTGGCGTTCTGTTTCTTTTTGCTGACGGTAACTTTGATCGTGCCTTTTACTTTGGCATTGTAAATGGATGTTACCGTGATCTTACAGGTTCCTTTTTTCTTTGCAGTGATGACACCCTTATTTGTTACTGTCGCAACTGCATTGTTACTGGATTTATAAGTCAGCTCTTTTGACGGTTTGAAGTTTATCTTATCCCCATAAGCGTTTGTTCCGCTTGTCTGAATGTAATCCCCATTCTGCCACATGCCATCGATCGTGAACTTTACATATTCACCTGCATACAAGGTTACTTTGCTGCCAGCCTTGCCGTTGATTTTGAAATCGATCCGATTGGCTGCCTTTGCCGATACTTCTTCCGGCTGCGGTACTACGATGCTGCTGATGCACATGATAAGTGCCAGCATGAGCACGACTGCTTTTTTCCATCCTGCCAGCATTGTGGCACTGGTTCTGTTCTTTCTTCCTCTCTCTCTCATAACTTCTGATTCTCCTTTATCCTTTATTTTTGATTCTTTTACTTACGACGTTGACAAACGAATTGGAAACTTTTATAATATACCTATCAAGACAGCCGGGTGATAAGCAAATACCTATCTGCTCCGGCATATATAAATCTTTAGTTACATGAAATAACCGTCAGATCTTGTCAGGGAGCTGGACGGTTATTTTTTTGTCTTATCATGGGTATCATTTCTGACACTTCTGACAAGCGTTATGATGGCACATATCATAATAACAAATGTGAACAAGTCACTATATGTAACCATGCTACCACCCCTTTCTCCGAATCTCGGAGCAGATCTAAGTGGTAAAGCCGTCCTTTCGGCTGCCTTGATCAGTATACTATATCTGTTTTCCTTTTCTTTATTATAAACGTCATGCGATTAAAAATCAAATCAGAGTTATGCATGTATTCGTCATTTTGCCAATCCATTTTTTTGTGGATAACTGCCACTTATTGCCCCAAAATCCAGCTTTTTCCCTGATATTTGTGATACATTTTATTATTGCTCATGTTTTTCGGGGACAACCCATATGCATATTTTTCTCTTGTGGATAACTCATTTTTTTCTCTTTTTAACTGCTGTAAATATTTTTTATTTTCTCCAATTTGCACAAAATATTCAGTTGTCAATGTACATGTCTTACACCTGCCTAGTATAAGACATGCAATTTTTATTTTCGATGGAATAAAAGAAAAGATTTCACGAATTTTTTTCTTTTAGGAAAAGGTAAAAAATAACTCCAGTGAATTAGTTGATCCACTGGAGTTTTGAATTATAATATAGGATTTTCCTTAAAATAAATATTCAAATTTGTATGTCTTTGTAATGAATGCAATTCCTCGCGTATGTATCTCCACGATGCCGGGAAACTTTCCGGAACTCCATTAACAACTTCCATATCAAGAAACTTTATAAATAATGCTTCTTTTCCCATGAATTGTTCATAAAACAACTGTGAGTATTGTGATTTTAACTCATCGCTCAGATTAAATTGGTTATATAGCGCATGATCTAAATTACTGGATAAATAGTAACATCTGTACGGTATTCCTTTAATGGTATCACACATAAGAAGATAATCCATAATTTCCCGTTTATGCTTATTTCTATCTACTATCTTTTGTGTATTTTTACAAGAAATATTTTCTGTCGAATATACTATTTCCGTGCTATCTCCTTGTATTATGTTCGAATCATCAATATACGCGCCATCCATATCAAAAATTTGTACTATTTGCCAGATATCACTAAGTTTTAATTTCTTATCCTTCCTATATTTATCAACAAATTTATATATCTCCTCTTCAACATTATCTGTATCAATATTTTCGTCTGAAGTAATATCACCATGGGTAAACTCAAAATGGATATCTTTGTATCTGTATATCTTTTTAAATATATTTTCTAATGCCCTTTTATCTGTGGCTCCTTCTACAATAAATATTACAGCTTTATCCATACTTAAAGCACTCCTTTGAACACTGCTCCATCCACTAATTATTCTTTAATAATTCCATAAACTCTGCTGAAAATGGAATCCGAACATTAGTTTCTTCCGTATTACCTGCTTTTCTAAACGCATACCCCATATCTTGAAGGTCTGTATCATCATAAATTCTCTCTTTTTGACCTCCTAAAACAATAGTTCTTATATAAAAATCTCTGCGATTATGCGTCTTTTCTATTCCTTTAAGAGAAATATATCTATTATCTGGATTAATAGTTGAACAAACAATATTCTTCTTATCCAACTTTTCCATTATACGTAAATTATGTGAAGTAAATATTAACTGCCCCTTTGCCTCTTCTGCCAAAACACCTATTAATTCACCTAACAGATATTCAAAAATTCCAGCATCCAGCTCATCAACAACAAGACATACCCCCGGATTATTATACAAAGAAATCAAATAATTCAACAAAGAAATAATTCGTTTAATACCTTCAGATTCGTATTTTGTTAAAAATCTCTTTCCATCTCTATTAGAATAAACTTCCACTTGAACAATATTTATTCCATCTTTATTTTTTTCCTCGTTTGTTTTAACAAGTTCAATTGATAAATTTGGTATAATAGCCTTCAATGCAATATTAATAGCAGCAACTATTTTCTCAAGTTTATTAAAAATCTCTTCTGGGAAATCACCTCGACCATTAATAAACAACGGAATGCAACCTTGCATAACCTCATTTTCTGATTCAGTATGAACATTCACAGGAATAAACGCATTTGAATAATTAACACCTAACTGATTTACCTTTACAACTTGAAATCTCATCCTTGCAAAATCAAATAAAGCTTTTACAACATCCGAAAACGCCATTTCTTCCTCATTTTGGTCTTCTATTTTCAGTGATTTATTTATTACATCATTAAAATACAAAGATACATTTTTTTGTGCACAAAATACTGCAAGATTTTGTACAGAATTAAAGAAACGTATTCTAGATAATGCACTCTCATCTTTCGAAACGATACGTGTTGGTGCATTTTCCAAAATGGATTGTGTATCATAATAAGGATTGCAGAATGAGACATTTCTCTCTTTCTTCCATGAACTGCCCCTTTGCCAATATGTTATATTTTCCAAATAAATTTGTATCTTTTTCTCCTCTTTATATCTTTTTAACAATACCTCATATCTAGCTTTATATTTTTTTTCCGCACATTTGATATAGAATAAAGTAGAAATTTTCATCATCTTATTATCATTAAACATACCTTCATATTCGTCATAAGAAATGGTATTTCCACTCATAATATGCTGCAATATATCAAAAGCTTCAATAATAGCTGTTTTGCCCGATCCATTTTGTCCATATATACCGTTAATATCTGATCCTTTTAATTCTGCTCGATATTCAGCATTTGAATAATTTACAAATTTGATGTCTCCGTAATTTACATTTTTAAAATTTTCTAATTCTGCTTCCACTATTCTAACCAAACTTTTTTCTTTCATAGTAGATACCTCATTTTGAATTATAATATTTTTTATCTGTTTTTGCGTGCATTTTCCATTTCGTGCAGTCTATATTTTACACCTATTCCGATAAAATGTCCAGTTTTATTTAATTTTATCAGAATCATGAAAATCATTCATATTGTCTATTATATACTTCTTTTAATCCTAAAATACCAGTTTTGCAATCAAAAATATAAAGTTTTTTAAAGTAACTGTAACAATAAAACAAAAGAAGCCATCGTTTTAGACAGCTTCTACTACCATATCTATCTTTAATTCCATTTTGCATAATAATCTGTATTCTGCGTAATTGTCGTATTCCAATTCAGAACATTTCCCTCTGCATCTGCCCATCCTGTAAATGTTTTTCCTTCCTGTACTGGATTTTTTGGAACCGGAACTACATCACCGTTCAGGACCTCATAGCATTTATAACAGTCCGTATCCGATAAATAATATCTTACCAGGCAGATCTCCGGCACTTCTTCCTGAAGTTTATTTACAACCGCTGTCCTGTCATATGACACGGTTCCCGGTTTTCCATTGGGGTGTTTAAATTCCTCTGTCACACTTACGGATAACAACTGCTTCTCTTTATCCGCTGCATTTACTTTTAACCGGATATCTGAATCTGAATCCAGTGTATCCGCAAGTGTTTCTAAAAAATCAGCTTCCAGCTGATTCTTATCTGTGACATTATACTTTTTTGTTAACAGATTTTCTGCCGTCTCTTCTGCAGCAGACGGTAGATTGCTTTTTAATTCCATGCTCCTGTTCATCCTCCCTGACACCGCCATGATCGTTAAAAAGATCACTCCGGCAATACAGGTTGTGACAATCGCCCTGATGATTAATTTCATATGACCTTTCCTTTCTACATGACCGGAACACGGATTACTGCGGTTGTTTTCCGGTTGCCGGAATCCATAGCCTTTACCGTAAAAGAATAAATCCCTGCAGTGTGAAACGTGATCGTTCCAGCTGCCGCATCCATCTGATCAGGCAATTCATTTCCATCAGAATCACAGAATTTTAAAAGCTTTACCGCAAGCTCCTGTCCGTTATAATCGTGCGCTTTTACATAATCTGCTACCTGAACTGTTCCAAGTACAAGACTGCCGGTTCCCTGGTACTCAATCGTCGGTGCATCTTTCGCTATTTCCGACTGATACGCGCCATAGTCTATATACGCATTATAATCAATGCCTTCTGTATCCATGTGCGCCGCTATGATCTTTACAATTCCACGGTTTCCATCAGAATCTGTTACGGCAGAAAATATGATCGTAAGGGCACTTATTACTACGGCTGCAGTAAACATCGCACCGCCATGTTCTTTTATGATCTCTTTCATAGCATTCTTCTCCTAACCGCATAACCTGGTAAAAAAAGTTTCTACCATCTGTTTAAAATATCCGGTATACACACTATACATCACCGTAAGCGCTATCACTGACAATGCACCTGCCTG
>OHDG01001390.1_pt1 | contig 10852 bp, 11 predicted proteins | sample 1566961 | NCBI WGS metagenome assembly OHDG01 (sample SAMEA3879539, study PRJEB24766) | human gut metagenome | biome: human-associated habitat; feature: feces | place: USA | collected 1985/1987
TTTCGTTCTGATCAAAATGGCTGATATTTTTACGGAAGTCTGTGGAAAAGATGGTTTTGTGTGCCGTTATGGCGGGGATGAGTTCCTGATCTTCCTTTATACAGATGACAGGGATATTTTCAAAGAAAAGGCAGAGCGTATCTATCAGATTATTGATGAGGCAGACGGATTTTCGGCGGAGATCAGTGAAAAACTCGGACAGTCATTCTCAATCGATAAACAGCATCAGATCTCCTGCTCCATCGGTATTGCAGCCGGAGACCATATCTGTACGGAAAATGATATGACAGAGATGATCAAGAAGGCGGATGACCTGCTATATTCGATCAAAACAACGACAAAAGGAACCTATCGTATATGAAAATCGTTTTACCTGAGAAAGTAACTTATATTATTGACACACTGACACAGCATGGCTTTGAGGCCTATGCTGTAGGAGGGTGCGTCCGTGATACGATGTTAGGGAGGATTCCCATGGACTGGGACATCACGACATCAGCAAAGCCAGAACAGGTAAAAGCGTTATTCCGTCATACCATAGATACAGGAATCCAGCATGGAACGGTTACCGTGATGCTTGAACATGAGGGATTCGAGGTGACCACATACCGTATTGACGGAGAATATGAGGATGCAAGGCATCCTAAGGAGGTACAGTTTACTTCCAATCTGTTAGAAGATCTGAAGCGCCGCGATTTTACGATCAATGCTATGGCTTACAATGATAAGGATGGGCTGGTCGATGCGTTTGATGGTGTGGGAGATTTAGAGCGCGGTGTGATCCGGTGCGTGGGAGCTGCTGTGGAGCGGTTTACGGAGGACGCGCTTCGTATGCTGCGTGCAGTGCGGTTTGGAGCGCAACTTGGCTTCTCTATTGAAGATGAGACAAGAGAGGCGATTGTTTCCCTGGCACCAAACATTGCAAAAGTGAGTGCAGAACGTATTCAGATCGAAATGGTAAAACTTCTCACGTCCGGACATCCGGAACTGCTGCGCACGGCCTATGAGACAGGACTCACCGCAGTTTTTCTGCCGGAATTTGACGAGATGATGAAAACACCGCAGAATAATCCGCATCACTGCTATTCTGTGGGGGAGCACACGCTGCATGCCCTGATGGAGATACAGCCGGATAAAGTGGCGCGTATTACAATGCTGTTACATGATGTGGCAAAACCTGTGTGCAGAACCACGGATGCTTCCGGCAATGACCATTTTTACGGACATCCCAAAGAAGGCAGTGAGATGGCAAGAAAGATCCTCCGCCGGTTAAAGTTTGACAATGACACGACCGATAAGGTGTGCCGGCTGGTGTGCTGGCATGATGACAATCCGCCGCTTTCCGAGAAAAACGTAAGAAGGGCGGTAAGCAGGATCGGAGTGGAACAGTATCCTGCATTATTTGCAGTGAAACGTGCGGATATTCTGGCACAGAGTGAATACCAGAGAGAAGAAAAACTCTCTTATGTAGATGGCTATGAGGCGTTATACCGGGAAATTTTAGAGAAGAATCAGTGTCTTACAATACGGGATTTAGCTGTAAATGGAAGTGATCTGATCGCTGCCGGGATGAAACCCGGAAAAGAGATCGGGGAGACATTAAAAAGTCTTTTAGAACTGGTGCTTGATGATCCAGAACTGAATAACAGGGAACTGCTGTTAGAGCGAATCTGTAGTCATGAATAAACAAACCCTCTCATATGATGAAGAGACACGGGGTAAGACCGTAATCAATCATATGGGGGGCGTTTTTTTGTATAATCGACCGGAACAGATATTAGAACAATACGAACTGGAAGTAAAGTCCATCTCAAGAGGACGGGACAGCTATCAGTGTGATACAGAGCAGGGACCGAAAATTTTGCGGGAATACAGAGGATCAAAGGAGCGGGCCGGGTTTTTAGCGGATATGCTGGATCATCTGAGTGGACAGGGAAGAACGGTGGAGACGGTAATGCGGACAAAAGAGGGTGAGCCGTTTTCCGTGAACGAGGAGGAAACAAAATACATATTATATCAGGCATTTCCGGGGGCGGAATGTGACACGAAAAACAGGGCGGATATGCTTTCTGCAGTAAGAGAACTTGCATTGCTTCACCAGTCTGCGCAGAATTATGAGGGCAGTGTGCCGGAGTTTTTAAAGTCAGGGCAGAATAATCTGCTTCTTCTCTATGAAAAAAGAAACCGGGAATTGAACAAAGTCAGAAATTATATCCGTGCAAAAAAGAAAAAGAATGATTTTGAGATGATGTTTTCGGTCTGGTATCCGGAGTATGTGAAAAAAGCACAGGAGACGACGGATATTTTAAAAGATCTGGGAATCCAGGAACAGCTGATCGGATTCTGCCATGGGGACTATAACCAGCACAATGTCATTTTTTCACGGGAAGGGATCGCGGTTGTCCATTTTGAAAATTTCCTGTATCAGGAGAGCGTCGGGGATCTTGCCAACTTTATCCGGAAAATGATGGAAAAAAATAACTGGAATGCCGGACTTGGCATGGATCTGATCCGCGGATATGACCGGGTTAGAAAACTGTCGCCGGAGGAACTGAAATATCTGTATGTGTATCTTGCATACCCGGAAAAATTCTGGAAGATCGCCAACCGTTATTATAATTCACACAAGGCGTGGCTGTCGGGAAGAAATATAGAAAAACTGGAAAAAGTCGTTGCACAGGAGGACGCAAGGGAGCAGTTTTTACAGATGCTCTTTCACTTTACCGTATAGACAGTTTGCGGTATAATCAGGTGAGTAAAAAATTGTTCAAAGCTACAGTAGGAGACAGGAGAATACATGAAGATAAAATATCAGATCATATTACTGCTTACAGCAATGGTCATGCTGCTTGGCGGATGTGGGAAGAAAAATACGGTCGTGACAGGACGCTATTATTATCCGGATCAGGAGAAAGATGCAAAAACGGAAGAAACGTCGGATGATGCAGATGAGTCGGCGGAGACGACTGAGAAAAATGAAGCTGTGATCGGAAGTGACCAGTTTCTGATCAAAACAAATGATATGCAGGAGGAATGCCTGACGTTAGAGCAGATTGCATCCGGGAAAGAGTATGTGTATTATTACACACTTGCGACCAGGTTTCTCGATAAATACGGAAACCGCACTGCAGTGTCTTATTTTGAGCCGGGCAGAGTGATCACGGTGGGAGAAAAAGATGACCAGGGAAAAGTCACACAGGTGCAGATTTCAGATGCCGTCTGGGAATATCCGGATGTATCGCGTTATTCGGTGGATATGGACCGTGGTATTTTTAAGATTGGAGATGAGCGGTATTCCTATGATGCAGATGATCTGACTGATTTAGATACACTGCGTGTGACCGGTATAGGAAAAAAACTGATTTCCATTGTGGTTACGACCGGACATGGAGAGCTTGCTCTGACCAATACGGATCTTTTTGAGGGAAGCTTTATCCAGATCGGAAGCAAAATTTTTGCGGAAGTGACCAAAGATATGACAATGGAGCTGCCGGCAGGCACCTATACTGTGACGGTGGCAAATAATGGGTACGGCGGCAGTACGGAGCTTACGATCGAGAGTGGAAGAACAGAGACACTTGATCTTAATACCTTAAAGGGCGCGGGACCGAAGTTTGGAAATATTTTATTTGCCGTGGATGTGGAGGATGCGATCATTCAGATCGATGGAAAGGTTGTTGATACGGAAGAGGCGGTTCCAATCCAGTATGGAGTGCACAGTCTTACGGTCACGGCGCCAGGGTACGATACCTTTAATAAGAAATTATTTGTTAATTCTGAGGAGGCAACGATCGTAGTCGGAATGTCGGGTGACGGCACCGGAACAGACAGCACCACGGAGGAAACGGAAACAGAAAATACTGCGGAAACAGCAAATGAAGCGGACAGTTCGGCAGAGGGAGCGGCAGGAAGCCTTGCAGGAAGTCTTGCAGGAAGTCATACGGCCGGCGAAAGCGGTGGAACAACATCGGGAAGCAGTACCGGAACAGTAGCCGGAACAACTGCAGGAAGCGGTACTGACACATCGACCGGCACGGCAGCAGGAAGCGGAACCGGCACGGGTACATCTTCGGATCTTTATACAGGAAACAGTACCGGAGATGGAACATCAACAGGCAGCAGTGCGGACTATTTATCTACATTGTCAGAGCTTCTGTCAACATTATCCGGTAACAGCAACTAAAAAGGACAGAATTGTACAAATTTAGCATGGAATAGTACTTGAAAAACAGGTTCGTTATCGCTAATATAAAAATAGAATCATAAGTAAGTATGGGAGGAAAGAAAAATGGGATACAAAGAAAATTATGAGAGCTGGCTGAACAATCCTTATTTTGACGAGGATACCAGAAATGAACTGAAAAGTATTGAGGGAAATGAAAAAGAGATCGAAGACCGTTTTTATATGGATCTGGAATTTGGTACAGCCGGACTTCGTGGTGTGATCGGAGCCGGAACCAACCGCATGAACATTTATACCGTGCGCAAGGCTACACAGGGACTTGCCAATTATATCAGCAGGGTAAACGGACAGAAACGCGGTGTTGCCATTGCCTATGATTCCCGTCATATGTCACCGGAGTTTGCAGATGAAGCGGCACTCTGTCTGGCAGCAAACGGAATCAAAGCGTATGTATTTGAATCTTTAAGACCGACACCGGAACTTTCCTATGCAGTGCGTAAATTAGGATGTATCGCCGGAATCAATGTGACCGCAAGCCACAATCCGCCGGAATACAATGGATATAAAGTATACTGGGAGGATGGTGCACAGATTACACCTCCACATGATACCGGAATCATGGATGAAGTAAAAAAAGTAACTGATTACGCAGCGGTAAAGACCATGCCGCTTGATGAGGCAAAGGCAGCAGGACTCTATCAGGTGATCGGCGCAGATATCGATGATCCGTATATTGCAGAGTTAAAGAAACTGGTGCTGCATCAGGACTGCATTGATAAAGTGGGCGGAGAGTTAAAGATCGTATACACACCGTTACATGGAACCGGAAATATTCCGGTACGCCGCGTATTAAAAGAACTTGGTTTTAAAAATGTATACGTTGTTCCGGAGCAGGAGCTGCCGGATGGAGACTTCCCGACCGTAAGCTACCCGAACCCGGAAGCAGCAGAGGCATTTGAACTTGGACTTGCCCTCGGCAAAAAAGTCGATGCAGACCTGATCCTTGCAACAGACCCGGATGCAGACCGTCTCGGCGTGTATGTAAAGGACAGCAAAACAGGGGAATATCACAGCTTAACCGGTAATATGTCCGGCTGCCTGATCGGTGATTATGTGATTGGACAGCGTAAGGAGCGCGATGGAAGCCTGCCGGCTGACGGTGCATTTATCCGTTCCATTGTTTCTACGAATATGGCAGATGCGATCGCTGACTATTACGGAATCGAGCTGGTAGAGGTACTGACCGGATTTAAGTTTATCGGACAGAAGATCTTAGAGTTCGAGAAGACTGGAAAAGGAACCTATCTGTTTGGTATGGAAGAGAGCTACGGCTGTCTGACAGGAACCTATGCGAGAGATAAAGATGCGATCGTTGCATCCATGACACTCTGCGAAGCAGCTGCTTACTATAAGACAAAGAATATGACACTGTGGGATGCAATGCTTGCAATGTATGAGAGATACGGCTATTACAAAGATGATGTGACATCTATCACCTTAAAGGGTATCGAGGGACTTGCAAAGATCCAGGAGATCATGAATACGCTGAGAGAGAATGCTCCGGCAGAGATTGGCGGTTACAAAGTAACGGAAGTGCGTGATTATAAGAAGGACACCATTACAGATACTGCAACAGGCGCTGTAAAACCGACCGGTCTTCCGGCTTCCAATGTTTTATATTATGAGCTGGAGGATGATGCATGGGTATGTGTAAGACCTTCCGGAACAGAGCCGAAAGTAAAATTCTATCTCGGTGTAAAGGGAACGTCTTTAGAGGATGCAGATGCAAAATCCAAGGCATTGTCCGAAGCTGTCCATGCAATGATCGGAAAAATGTTATAACATATGTAAAATGCCTAAAAATGCCCCAAAATGGGAAAATTTCTTGACAAAGACATAGAAAACAAGTATAAATATGGATGTAGGTATTTTGGAAAAGAAAAAACCTCATATATCATAAAGTGAAAATCCAGAGGAGGAATTTTTAACATGAACAAAGCAGAATTAGTTGCAGCAATGGCTGAGAAAACTGAATTGAGCAAAAAAGACGCAGAAGCAGCATTAAAAGCTTTCACAGACGTTGTAGCTGAAGAATTAAAAAAAGGTGAGAAGATCCAGTTAGTTGGATTCGGAACATTCGAAGTATCTGAGAGAGCAGAAAGAACAGGAAGAAACCCACAGAGCGGTAAAGAGATGGTTATTCCGGCTTCTAAAGCTCCAAAATTCAAAGCTGGTAAAGCTTTAAAAGATATGGTTAATGCATAATCATAACAGAAAAGATTCTAAGCGGGTTCCGGTTGTGGGATCCGCTTTTTTGTTGGAGGATTACTATGAGACTCGATAAATTTTTAAAAGTATCCCGTCTGATCAAACGCCGCACGGTGGCAAACGAGGCGTGTGATGCGGGAAGGGTATCTGTAAATGGAAAACCGGCGAAGGCATCGGTCAATGTCAAAGTCGGGGATATCATTGAGATCGCATTTGGAACGAAAACCGTAAAAGTGCGTGTACTCGATCTGTTGGATACCACGAAAAAAGAACAGGCAAAAGATTTATTTGAATATATAGCATAAAAGCAGGCACCTTCTAATATATTTAGAAACGGTAATAGATATTTCCGCCAATAAATATCAGGAGGTCTTAGGATGGATGATAAAAATACAAATGTGACAAAGTCACATAAGGTACTGCTTGCAAACCGCAAAAGCGGAGCTTTTTCCGGCGTGGTGGACGTGTTGTCATTTGATGTGGCAGAGATTCTGTTAGAGACAGAACTTGGCATGCTTTTAATAAAAGGACATGATCTTCATGTGAACCGTCTTACCCTGGAAAAAGGTGAAATTGATATTGAAGGAAGAATCGATTCCCTGACGTATTCCGATATCAAAAATACAGGAAAACAGGCTGAATCTATTTTAGGAAGGCTGTTCAAATGATGGCTGTCAGCGCAGCAATCAGTGAGCAGGCAGCCTCACTTGGGGTATCCATATTGATTGGCGGTGCATTGTTTCTTTTATATGATATTTTCCGGATATTTCGCAGAGTCGTGCCACACGGGAATTTCTGGATCGGTGTGGAGGATTTTTTTTACTGGCTCTGCTGTACTGCTGTAGTTTTTGTGATGCTGTATCGGGAAAATGACGGCATGGTGCGGGGATTTTCCATAGGCGGCATCATGATTGGCATGCTGCTCTACTATTTTCTGCTCAGCCGGTTTGTCATACGGATCAATGTGATGGTCTTTGGGACGGTTTTTGGTCTGCTCGGCAAAATATTTGGTACTATTTTACTACCATTCAGAAAACATGGGAAAAAAATTATACATTTTTTCAGAAAACGATTGAAAAAAGTGTGCAGAGCAGTTAAAATTGGATTATGTAAACTATAGCCTGACGGGACGTTTGTGAAAAACAGTCAGGACAGCGGTATATCAGATGGAAGGAAACAGATATGGCAGGTAGGGGACGTCGGAAAAAAAATAATAACAGAGCAGGAAAGCTTTGTATTGGAATGATCGTCATTGCGTTTGTTGCGGTAATGTCTGTCCAGATCATCAGAGTTTACCAGAAAGATCAGGAATACATGCAGCAGGAGGCGTCGCTTCAGAAACAGTTAGAGGAAGAAACCGCAAGGGGAGAACAGCTGAGCAGCTATGAGACGTATACAAAGTCCCAGCAGTATGTGGAAGATACTGCAAAGAGTAAATTAGGACTTGCCTATGATAATGAGATCATCTTCAAGGAAGCGAAATGATAAAATAACAAAATGAAAAACCAGTTCCATGATGTGCGTATGACGCAGATGGAACTGGTTTTTTGTTACCTTCTATTTTACGATGGCGTCGATTTTATCCAGCTCTTCTTTGGAGAAAGAAGTATGTCCGATGATACCGATATTGTCTAAAATCTGTTCCGGTTTTGAAGCACCGATCAGTACGCTTGTCACATGGTCGTCCTTTAAGATCCAGCTTAATGCCATTTCAGCGAGTGTCTGACCGCGCTGTCCTGCCAGCTCATTTAATGCTTTGATCTGACTGAGACGTTCCGGTGTTAAGGAAGATTCATGTAAGAACCGTCCGTCTTTTGCGATACGGCTGTCCGCTGGAATACCGTTTAAGTAGCGGTTGGTCAGCATGCCCTGGGCTAAAGGAGAGAATGCAATGATACCTTTTTTCAGGTCATGGGCAGTTTCCTTTAAGCCGTTCTCTTCGATGGTACGGTCAAAGATCGAATAACGGTTCTGATTGATGATGAACGGACATTTTAAGTCATTCAAAATAGCCGATGCCTTCTTTAAGGTCGGTCCGTCATAGTTAGAAAGTCCGACATAAAGTGCCTTGCCGCTTTTTACGATAGAATCAAGTGCACCCATTGTCTCTTCAAGCGGTGTTTCCGGATCCATGCGGTGATGGTAGAAGATATCGACATATTCAAGACCAAGTCTCTTTAAGCTCTGGTCTAAACTTGCAATCAGGTACTTGCGGCTTCCCCAGTTGCCGTAAGGCCCCTCCCACATATCATAACCTGCTTTCGTGCTGATCAGAAGCTCGTCACGGTAAGGCAGAAAATCATCTTTTAAAATCTGACCGAAATTGCGCTCAGCGCTTCCGTAAGCAGGTCCGTAATTGTTAGCGAGATCGAAGTGGGTAATGCCGTGGTCGAATGCGGTGCGGCACATTGCCTTCATGTTATCGTAACATCCGGTATCACCGAAATTATGCCATAATCCCAAAGATACGATCGGAAGTTTTAAACCGCTTGCTCCGCAGCGGTTATACTGCATGGTTTCATAACGTTTACTGTCTGCTGTGTACATTTTTCCATCTCCTTAAATGCTTTATTAATCCAATTCGCCGTTCGTCAATCATGCAGGCATGTTGACTCACTTGCGTTCATTATACCAAAAAACCTGAATGAGGTGTGAGGGCAATGTGAAATTCCTAAAAATAATCAACTGTTTTGAACTCCCTCGAAAGGACATCGAAAAAGGGATTTTGGCGAAAACTTTTTTGAAATCGGGATTTCCTTTGACAAAGATTTTTATTTCGGACTCCTATAATGGGATGCACCCGAAAAAATCCGGCAGACAAAATGCCGTGGTTGGAGGGAGAAATAAGAAAGTGTAAGGAGAAAAGGAATGAAAAAGACGGGAGTCAGACAAATGATATTTGGAATACTCGGGAGCCTGGCATGTGGAGTCAGTGTGATGGGATGTTATCCGCTTGTGCCGGCATATTTTACCGCACTCTATTTAGAACAGGTAAACGGAGTTGTGCTGCTTGCTTTTATGTACATAGGAATGACTCTGTTTATGCCGCTGACCGCAGCGGTAAAATACGGGGTGACACTGATCGTTATGATCGGTGCAGTGAAGCTGATCGAATGGGCAAATGAAGGGTGTCCGGCATTTTTGGCAGGTGTGATGGCGGGACTTACCACACTGATCTTATCGTTTTGCGGAAGTCTCCTGGAATGGAAAAACCAGCCGGACGGGGCAGCGGTATTTTTGGAGGCAGTCTTTATTTTTGGTGCGGTAATCCTTTTAAACCGCGGTATACATTTCCTGATGGAGTGGACGCCGGTGCAACGGAAAACAGAGGAACTGCCGGAGCGGGGAAATGGCGAGCGGCTCAAAAATTATGCGGAGTCTTTTCAGGGGCTGTCCCAGATATTTTTAAATATGAGTGCAGGAAAAGAAAAATATGCTGCGGATGAGCTTGGCAGGGTACAAAACGAACTGACCGGAAAAGTATGTGCCTCCTGTGATTCCTGCGCACTCTGCTGGGAGAGGGACTGCACACCGCTTTATGGAATTTTGTCTTCAATGATCACATCCATCTGGCAGGTGGGAGAGCCGGGGGCGGAAAATGAGGCGGAGTTAAAGAAGTACTGTGCGAAAAGCCGGGATATGGTGGAGGAGGCGGTGCGTGTGTTTGAGCGTGTCAGCTTAAATCATGCGTGGTACAACCGTCTTTTGGAAAACAGGCAGGTGATCGCGGAACAGCTCGATGCCATGGCTTATATCATGCAGGACTGTGCAAGAGAAGAACGTGTGCTCGATACACAGGAGAGAAGAGCGATCTCTGAGATACGTTACCGGGCAAAAGAAAGGGGAATTTCCATTGAGGAAATACATCTGATCGAGACTCTTGACGGCAGATTAAAACTGAGTGCGGCATTAAAGAGCAGAATGGGGGGCTGTATTTCCCTAAAATCATTTGTGACTGCGGCGGGACATGCATTAGGCAGGCAGATGCGGGCGGCAGCCGACACAAAAACCTTTATCTCAAAGGAACCGGTCAACTATGTTTTTTATGAGGACACGGTGTACCGTAATGTACAGGGAATCGCGCGAGTCAAAAAGGACGGGGCAAAAATATCGGGGGATAATTTTTCTTTTCTGGAGTTAGAGCGTGGAGAATTTCTGCTTGGACTTTCAGATGGAATGGGATCAGGGAGCATGGCATGTAAAGAGAGTGAGATGGTCTTAGATCTGGTTGAACGTTTTTTGGAGGCGGGATTTTCTGTTGAGACGGCGATCCGCATGATGAATTCGGCGATGGTCATCCGCGGAGAGGAGGATATTTTTTCAACGATCGATATGGCGGCAGTAGACCTCTATGAAGGAGAGGCAGAATTTTATAAAGTGGGAGCGGCGGCAACATTTATC
>OHDG01001392.1_pt1 | contig 10844 bp, 13 predicted proteins | sample 1566961 | NCBI WGS metagenome assembly OHDG01 (sample SAMEA3879539, study PRJEB24766) | human gut metagenome | biome: human-associated habitat; feature: feces | place: USA | collected 1985/1987
AAACAAGTAGGTTATTACTGAACTTACAGAAAGCAGCCGGTTGATGAGAGGCGCAAGGGTAAGGGTAACTGAATACATTCCGGAGTGGCGAACTGAAAGCATATTTGTAAGTAGGGGCAGCCGGAGTAGCACACGTTATAGTGCATAAGTCCATGCTGGTGGACTTAGTGAGGTGGCAGATGCGAGTCTGTCATGAATAAAGGTGGTAACACGTAAGTTCAGGCTTTCGTCCTTTTAAAGAAGGGCGGAAGCCTTTTTTGTAAGCAATGAGCCATGCAAGCCAGAATGTGCTTGCACAGATTCTGGCTTATATGGCGAATGCAGATAATGAACAACGGAGCACGGAGTGCGGAAGTTGTGAATTATCAAGGCTCGGGAGTAGCGAAGCTACGGAGAGACTTGGCTTACAAAGTATGCTGCCCGCAGCAGTGAGCCGTGCAATCCAGAATGTGCTTGCACAAAGTATGCTTGTAGTATATTTGTATACATGATATAATTATTCTAATTCGATTATGGAGATGGGTATTATGCCAGATAATAAAAATGGGAAAAAAGCATTTAAATATAGTGGACTTTTAAGGTCTTTTTTTGCATGGCCTTTGTATATTGGTGCAATTCTGATTATAATATGTACTGTTATGTTCTGCATTAATGTTATGGCAGCAACAATTATAAGTATTTTTATGGTTATATATCTGCTGGCGTGCGGATTGATGTATTTCTACTTAAGACCAAGAATAATGTATGGAATGGTTGAATTTGCAGCCAATTATTCTCAGGTTCAGAAGCAGCTTTTATATAATCTGAGTGTGCCATACTGCCTTTTGGATAATAATGGAAATGTTATGTGGACTAATAAGGCAATGCAGGACTGCATAGGAATTAAGAAGGATTTCAGAAAGAATATCAATACTGTTCTTCCAGAAGTTACACCAAGTATATTTCCAGATAGTGAGATTGGATTTAAGGAGATACGACTTACATTTCAGGACAGGGATTATAAGGCTGAATTAAAGAATATTGACGCAGATTCTATAGCAGAGGGTGTTGATATAATAGAGAAAAGCATGGATTCTTCAATGTATGTAATGTATCTTTTTGATGAGACTGATATTAATACATATATACAGAAGTTAAAGGATGAAAGATTCGTTGTGGGACTTGTGTATATAGATAATTATGAGGAAGCCCTTGATAGTACTGACGATGTAAGAAGGTCGCTTCTTGCAGGTCTTATTGATAAGAGGGTTAATAAGTATTTTTCTCCGGGTTCAGCAATTGTAAGAAAACTGGAGAAGGATAAATATATTGTTGTTTTCAGATATAATTTCTTAGAGAAGCTTATGCAGGACAGATTCAGCCTGCTTGAAGAGATTAAGAGCATTAAGATTGGTAATGAGATGACTCTTACACTCAGCATGGGTATAGGAACGGGTTCGGCAGAGTATTCTAAGAATTATGATGTGGCTAAGGCAGCGATGGATCTTGCTCTTGGACGAGGAGGAGACCAGGCGGTAGTCAAGGATGGTGAGAAGATTCTTTATTATGGTGGCAAGAGTCAGCAGATGGAGAAGAATACAAGAGTTAAGGTGCGTGTTAAAGCTCATGCATTAAGACAGATTCTTGATAATAACAGTAATGTGCTTGTTATGGGACATACACTTGCGGATATTGATGCATTTGGTTCAGCTCTGGGTATATATGTTATTGCTAAGAAGCTTGGCAAGGAGGCACATATTGTTCTTGGAGAGGTTACAAGCAGCGTACGGCCTTTTGTGAACAGATTCATAGGCAAGGAAGAGTATCCGGATGATATGTTTATAAAGCCAGAGGATGCGTCTTCCAGAATAAATGCATCAACAGTAGTTATTGTTGTTGATGTTAACAAGGCTAAGATGACAGAGTGTCCGGCTCTTCTTGATATATGCAGGACGATAATCGTATTTGACCATCACAGGCAGTCAAGCGAGCCTATTACAGGGGCAGTCTTGTCATATGTTGACCCATATGCTTCATCAGCGGCTGAGATGATTACTGAGATGATTCAGTATGTTGAGGATGGTGTGAAAATAAAGGCATTTGAAGCCGATGCACTGTATGCCGGAATCAATATAGACACGAATGGATTTAATAATAAGTCAGGTCCGAGAACATTTGAGGCAGCAGCATTTCTTAGAAGACATGGTGCTGATGTCACAAGAGTAAGAAAGATGCTTCGTACGGATATGGCAGAATACAGGGCAGTTGCACAGGCGGTAAGCAAGGCAACAGTATACAGGGATGCATTTGCCATAACAGTATTTGATGGTGAAGGAGTTGAAAGTCCGACGATAGGCGGTGCCAAAGCTGCAAACCAGCTGCTTGACATATCAGGAATAAAAGCATCATTTGTAATAACAGCCTACAATAATATTATATATATAAGTGCACGTTCTATTGATGAGGTAAATGTACAGCTTGTCATGGAAAAATTAGGTGGAGGCGGACATATGACAATCGCCGGTGCACAGCTTACGGATTGTACTGTTGACCAGGCAGTCCAGACAATAAAAGTTACATTGGATTCGATGATACAGGAAGGAGAAATATAATGGAAGTTATTTTATTACAGGACGTTAAGTCATTAGGTAAAAAAGGACAGATAGTAAAGATTAATGATGGTTATGCGAGAAATTATGTGTTGCCTAAGAAGCTCGGACTTGAGGCAAATGCAAAAAATCTCAATGATTTAAAACTTGAAAAAGCAAGACAGGCCAAACATGAAGCAGAGGAGCTTGCAGCTGCTAAGGAACTGGCAGTAAAGGTGGAAGCACAGCCTGTTAAAGTTACGATAAAAACAGGTGAAGGCGGAAGAACATTTGGGGCAGTTTCATCAAAAGAAATCTCTGTTGCTGCAAAAGAACAGCTGGGACTTGATATAGATAAGAAAAAGATGAAGCTTGAGGAATCAATCAAGACACTTGGAACATATGAAGTACCTGTTAAGCTTCATAAGGATGTAACTGCGAAATTAAGAGTCGTAGTAGGAGAAAGTAAGTAATGGAAGATGTGGCAATCACCAGAATTATGCCAAACAGCCTTGAGGCAGAGCAGTCTGTAGTAGGCTCCATGATTATGGACAAGCAGGCGATTATAACTGCCGGTGAAATGCTTGTGGCTGATGATTTTTACCATAACCAGTATGGTGTCATGTTTCAGACCATGGTTGACATGAATAATGAGGGCAGACCTGTTGATATTGTGACATTGCAGGAACGCCTCAAGGAAAAAAATGTATCCGCAGAAGTTTACAGCCTTGAATTTATAAGAGATTTGCTGGCAGCAGTTCCAACATCTGCAAATATACGTCAATATGCAGGAATAGTTAAGGATAAATCAATTCTTCGTAATATAATCCGTGTTAATGATTCAATTGCTAATGATTGTTATGCCGGAACGCAAAAAACAGAAGATATACTTGCGGATACAGAAAAAAAGATATTTGACCTTGTAAAAAATAAAGGAAATCATGAATATAAGCCTATTGATAAGGTTGTTCTTGAAGCACTTGATAAAATTTCATCTGCGGCAAAAAACAGAGGAGCGGTTACTGGTGTTCCGACAGGATTTAAAGATTTGGACGGATATCTTTCAGGACTTCAGCCATCGGATTTTGTACTTGTCGCGGCAAGACCTTCGATGGGTAAGACGGCATTTGTGTTAAATGTAGCAGAAAATGTCGCAATAAAACAGGGAATAACAACTGCAATATTTTCATTGGAAATGTCAAATGTCCAGCTTGTAAACAGAATGCTCAGTCTTGAATCTACAGTGGATGCTGATAAATTAAGAAAAGGACGTCTTGATTCGAGTGACTGGGGCAAATTGATAGAAGGTGCGGACAGTATTGCAAAGTCACATCTTATAATTGACGATACACCTGGTATTTCAATTTCAGAACTGCGTTCAAAGTGTAGAAAGTATAAGATGGAAAATGACCTCGGACTTGTCATAATTGATTACCTTCAGCTTATGAGTGGAAGCGGAAGACGAAGTGACAACAGACAGCAGGAAATTTCGGATATTTCAAGAGCTTTAAAAGCTCTTGCAAGAGAGTTGAATGTTCCGGTTGTCACACTTTCACAGCTTAGCCGAGCTGTTGAACAAAGACCCGATCACAGACCGATGCTTTCAGATTTGAGAGAGTCGGGAGCTATCGAGCAGGATGCGGATGTTGTAATGTTTCTTTACAGGGATGATTATTATAATAAAGATACAGATATAAAAGGAATTGCTGAGATAATTATTGCAAAGCAAAGAAACGGTCCAATCGGAACTGTTAAAATGGCATGGATTCCGGAGCAGACAAGATTTGCAGATTTACTTGACAGAGGTCAGAGAGTATAGATTATATAAAAAGATATACAACTAACAGAGGTTATATATAACTAACATAGACTTATAAAAAATCACAACGTATTAAGCGTTGTGATTTTTTCGTATGTACACAGCTGAATATCAACTGTATTATACAATCTACTGTGGATTTGGAGCGCCTACTGGACAGACAGAAGCACAAGCACCACAATCAACACATACATCAGCGTTGATTTCCATATGAGAAGCACCTTCACTGATTGCTTCTACAGGACAACCTGATACACAAGCACCACAGCTGATACATTCATCGTTAATTACATATGCCATAGTTATAATCCTCCTTAAAATGTTTGTTGACATGATTATACGATATTATGTGCAAAAATTCAACACTGAAACGCAATTTAACAGAGTATTATTAAAGATAAAAAGTATCAAAAATGTTTGAAAAATGGTTAAAATGGGAAAAATAACACAGCTTGACTTTTTTGTCTGTTACTATTATATTAGATGTACCAAAAATAAAATCAGGAGGTTTAGCAATGGCTAAGATTACTAAGGACACTACTATTGGTGAAGCTATACAGATTGATGCCGGAATAATTCCTATTCTTATGAGTGCTGGAATGCATTGCGTAGGATGTCCTTCATCAGCAGGTGAGACAATTGAAGAAGCAGCAATGGTTCATGGACTTGATTGTGAAGCATTGATGGAAGATATAACAGATTATTTAGAGTCTGTTGGCTAAAAATAACCCGGCTGCCTTATAACTTAATGTAAAGAATCTTAATTTACATTAAGCTTCAGACAGCCGGGAAAATTATATTATATTTTTACAATGGTCTGTATAGCATGCTTTTTAATAATACATTCATAATGTTCATCAAAAAATGTAAGGCTGCTTGCAGGCATATTTTCTTTATTACCATATTCGGATAGAATATTGCATGTCTTGTTAAAATCGCTGCTAGTGCATGTGATTTTTTCAATAACGAGGTAATATCTGTTATTTTTTTTATCTTTATATAAAGAATTCCTGTCAGAATATAAAGGATATACTACATGTGCAGCTGATTCAAAGTTTTCAAAATTATCAAAAGAATATATTCTTATAACAGGCTTGATAGTTTCAGTCTGTGCCGTATGTGAATTCTGCTTATCTGAAGATTCATCTTTACTATCAGGCTGAATGGCGTCTTTTAGCGGAACAAAACTGTCATCAGTTGTTTTTTCAATATTCTTGTTAAGGTATTCCTTTACTTTGCTGAACAGATTAATGACGTCGTTTGCGGTCTTTGCATCGGGAAGAACAACATCATCAGAATCAGAATTATCATCTTCATCAAGTTCATCTGCAGCAGTAGGTGCAGGAGAGTTACCTGATATATTTTCAATAGTGTCAAAGTCATCAAAATCGTCATCGAAAGGATAAAATGAATCATTATCATCATCGTTATCAGATGAGAATCGTGAAAAGCGGGTATCCAGTTCTTCAGGGTCGTCAACTTTGGTGACTATAAGAACAATACATTCTGCTGACACAGGAATCGCCTCAATCATAAGAGGAATATCTTCGGCATCAAATCCTAATTCGGCAGAAGCCTGCTGCATCATATCTCTGAATAAAGCTTTTGCTTTGTCACTGCCATAAGCAAGTTCGCTTATTTTTAAATGTCTTGCGGCAAGGTCAGCTTTGTTGAGTGTACAGCGTATCTGGTTGTCATTTATCTTTTCAATCTTCATATAATCACTTCCAATCTGGCAATCCGTCCATACATATTTTTCTGGATTGGTTGTAAAATAATAATACCCATTTTTGATGGATATGTAAAGGTATTTGAGGCGTTAAAAAGTATTATTTACTAAAAATTTATATTTGTTATTGACTTTTTAAAATATTGTGGTAATATAATAACTGAACCAATTAGTATTGTAGAAAAGGAGGTTAATTAAATATCTGATAAGTATGAGATTATAAAGGTTCTTGCCAGGACCGGTCATTCTACGGTATATCTTGTAAGGCATAAGCTTCTTAATGTATACAGAGCTGCCAAGATAGTTATGAAGACTTGCGATGATTATGAGAGAATACTGCGGGAGGCTGATATGATTAAGAACCTCAAGTGTCCAGGCATACCGGTCGTATTTGACATTGAAGATAACAATGATAGTATCTGCATTATAGAAGAATATATTTCTGGTAAATCTTTGACGGAATATATAAGTGAGGCAGGATGCATTACCGCACATGATATGGCAGATATAGGCATCAGGATTTGCGATATTATTTCATATCTCCACGAATGTGCAGGGATAGTTCATCTTGATATTAAGCCATCTAATATAATTATAAGAGATAATTCAGATGGGAAGCGGGAAGTATTCATTATTGACTTCGATAATTCGGATATGATTGATGGACGCCATGCCGGGCATGCAATGTATATAACAGCGGGCTATGCTGCACCGGAACAGTACAACGGTGATGGCAGTGTCAGGTCAGATATATATAGTATTGGAATTTTACTTTTGTATATGGCATCAAGTGGTCATGTACAGTCTTTTACATCCGAAGCAGAATCGGTCTGCCGGTTGTATTCAAATTCAATTGGACCTGTTATAAGAAAGTGTATCAGGCACAATTCGATTCAAAGATATAAGTCCATAGCAGCATTACGAAAAGAGCTATGCAGTATATCGGATACCATGAATTACAAAAAAATAGCAAAATTTGATATTACAAAGAAATTTTTAGGATTTTTTCGTGGAAAGAAATCTGTAATAGCGGATAAAAACAATACTGATAAGGTTTGTCATATATATGTATATGGTTTTATGCATAATTCGGGTGCTACACATTTCTGTCTTTGTTTTGCATCATTCTTAAAAAGAAAGAAACGGAATGTTATATGTATCAGGCATAATGACACATCAGATTACAGGGCAGTTACAGACAAGGGAACATTATGTAACGGTATATATACAATAGGAGCAGATAAGATTAAGGGAAAAGCCGGGATTGATATTATACCTGATTATAATGGCTGCATCACATATAATCTGTCAGGATATGGGTATATAATTCATGACTGCGGATGTATAGACGAGCACTGTAACAGTAGAAGAGGTGAATGTGCAGAAGGTGGAAAAGATGGCATTACTATATTTGTAGGCAATACGAATTACCGAAGAAATAATATGACAGCTATGGAAAGTGTAACAAGTGACAGCATTATTTTTATTAATCATATTGGCGGAAGAGAATTTTATGATTTCATAAGCAGTTATAAAGGTAAGTGCAGAATTTACCGTTTCCCATGTATATATGAATGGGATAGTGCTAATGAACTGTTTGAGGAGGAAGCAGATGAAATTATGGAAATTATTGAAAAATAATATACCACGCACATCTGCATTATTACATGGCAGCAGAATGCTGAAAGTCGGTGTGATTGGTGCAGGACGCGGAGTTGGGACAACACATTTTGCGTTGATGGCATCTAATTATTTTGCAAATGGTTTAGGTTATAAGACTGCTGTCGTAGAATGTAATGGTCATGGAGATTTTGTGAAATTATACGATGAGACAAAAAATATGGATGGAGACATGCGGTGTTTTTCATATAAAGGAATTGATTGTTGCATATGCCCGACGACAGATGAATTAGGGCAGCTGTATATGAAAAAATATGATGTGGTAATCTGCGATATGAATTATGAAGCAAAAGATAATATTGCCGAATTTTTAAGATGTGATGTACGTATAGTGGTCGGTTCCACTTCGGTATATAAACTGGGAAGATTGATAAGAGCTGTTGAAGGCTTTGAAGGTGCAGATTTTATGGTGGCAGTTTTTATGTCAGATAAAAAACAACTAAGAAAACTGACTAAAAATTACAATATAAAAGCTGTGGATATTCCGGTTGAGATCAATCCAATGAAAATGACATCAGAAACTCTTGAATGGTTTGCGTATTATCTTGGAATTACATAAAAGTTTAAAAGCACAAAAATATATATCACAACAAAAAGAATAAATAACCCATTGACGGGGCTGCTTCACTGATATAGGTGGGCAGCCTCACAAAAATTTAATCATATTAAAGAAATAGAAAGAATAAAAATGTAGTAAAAAATACTCCTGAAACTATATGGAGGGAGCAGGATTGAATTATAAAAAATTAGTTACAGCAATGAGCGTAATGACACTGGCGGCGGTGTATACAGCAGCATGTATTGCATTGCCAAGATTGGTGAAAAATCCGGGGCAGGGAATCCGGACACGTAAAGATGTATATAGTAATGCAGACGCAGAAAGTGAAGATACAGGAATAAAGATTGATTTTACAAAGAAAACAGTGGTGATTGACAGCGGACATGGCGGTATTGACCCGGGGAAGAAGAGCGATGATGGAATTCTTGAAAAGGATGTTAATCTTTCAATAGCAAAAAAACTGCAGAAAAAATTGATTGATACCGGATTTAATGTTGTAATGACGAGGGAAGATGAAAACGGTCTATACAGTGAAAATGATGATAACAAGAAAATTGCTGACATGAAGAAACGATGTCAGATTATAAAAGACAGCAAAGCGGATATAGTGGTAAGCATACATCAGAACAGCTTCCAGAGCCAGGATGTAAAGGGAGCACAGGTGTTTTATTATAAACACTCTGTAGAAGGTAAAAAGCTGGCAGAAATATTGCAGGCTTCTTTTAAGGAAAATCTTGATTCTGAAAATAAAAGAGTTGAAAAGGCAGACAGCACATATTATATGCTTGTACATACATCAGCTCCGACAGTAATTGCTGAGTGTGGATTTTTGTCAAATCCGACAGAGGCATCACTGCTAAACAGCAGCGAATACCAGCAGAAAATAGCTGAAGCTTTATATAAGGGAATAATAAATTATTTTTGTGATGAAAAGCATAATAATTGAAATATATAACAGCTGAATTGGGGTTTACACTCATATAAAACTCGGCTATAATATGTATACATTCTGAAAAGAGGATATGATTATGGATACTGTAATTAAAAAAATAATGCATGATGACAGTGATGATGAGATATATGAGCAGGCAGCAGAGATTTTAAAGAATGGCGGACTTGTTGCATTTCCTACAGAAACGGTATATGGACTTGGTGCGGATGCTCTTGATGAAAAGGCATCTGCAAAGATATACGCGGCAAAGGGAAGACCTTCTGATAATCCGCTTATTGTGCATATTGCTGATAAGAAAGATTTAGAAGTGCTTTCATGTGATGTAAATGATATGGCAGTAAAGGCAGCAGAGGCATCCTGTGGCTGCAAGGCTTATTAAAACATCCGGTGTATATATAGCAGCACCTAGTGCGAATATTTCGGGTAAGCCGAGCCCTACAAAGGCAGAACATGTAATTCATGATATGAATGGAAGAATCAATATGATTATAGCTGATGACACAGTGGATATAGGCGTGGAATCTACCATAGTTGATCTGAGTGAAGATGTGCCAACTATTTTGAGACCTGGATTTATAACAAAAAAGCAGCTTGAAGATGTGCTTGGAGAAGTGAAAGTTGATCCGGCTGTTATGGGAAATGTAGCAGATGGAATAGTTCCAAAAGCACCTGGCATGAAATACAAGCATTATTCACCGGATGCAAATGTGGTTATTGTTACAGGTGATTCTGATAAAGTGGTCGGCAAAATCAATGAATTATGTGAGCTTAGAAGAAAAGAGGGCAAACGTGTTGGCGTAATGACAGTCAGCGAGGATGCAGGATGCTATAATGCTGATAAGGTTGTAGATATGGGCAGCAGATGTGATGAGGCACTCGCGGCAAAGAATCTGTTTGCAGCACTTAGAAGTTTTGATGAAGATGGAATACAGTATGTATATTCAGAGAGTTTTCCGACTGATAATGTTGGCCAGGCGGTTATGAACAGGCTTATAAAAGCAGCAGGACATACAATTATCAGGGTCTGACGGGAGGCGGAACTGCTTATGAACACATATAATAAAATTATATTTGTCTGTATGGGAAATACATGCCGTAGTCCTATGGCGGCGACAATTATGCAGAACAGACTGTCAAAATATGATGTTATCGTAGAATCGCGTGGCATGGTTGTGCTTTTTGAAGAACCATATAATCCCAAAGCGGTTGCGGTTGCGGCAAGCCATAATATGATTATGCCAAGTAATAATGCAATACAGATTGCCAATAATGATTTTGGAAAAGATACGCTTGTTCTGGTTATGAATGCCTCAATGAAGCAGAAACTATATGATTCATTTGACAGAGCAATTAATGTGTATACATTATGTGAATTCTGCGGTGAACCTGAAGAAGAAGTACAGGACCCATATGGAAAAGGTATTGAAGAATATAATGTATGTTTTGAACAGCTGCAGCATCTGGTTGATATAGCAGCTGACAATATTATAAATAATATAAAACAAAAAGAAGAAAAAGGAGAATAACAAAATGATAGC
>OHDG01001411.1_pt1 | contig 10719 bp, 7 predicted proteins | sample 1566961 | NCBI WGS metagenome assembly OHDG01 (sample SAMEA3879539, study PRJEB24766) | human gut metagenome | biome: human-associated habitat; feature: feces | place: USA | collected 1985/1987
TCGGAAGTGTCTACCCGGTATGAGGAGAGCAGGTCGGCGCCGTAGTTGTGGCGGACAGTCAGCGAGCCCGGAAAACAAGCCTTTCCGTAAGGGGAAAGCATCAGACACTCGCCGTCCACGTCCGATATGCCGGAGAACAGGCGTATCTTCGGGGTATGGTCGCCGCCTAAAAGAAGGTCACCGCCGATACTCCCGAACTGTATCTTGTCCTTGTCGGTACAGAGCAGTACGGGAACATCTCCGATCCGGATGCCGAATCCGTCCAGGAACGAGAGGAACCCGCCGAGCGCGACATCCTCTTCCGAAAACGAAAGCAGACATTTCCCTTTGTCGCCCAGTTCCACGCCTTGCAAGGCTTTCAGTCCGCCATCCATGACCGTACTCCCTCGCACCGTCAGATTCCGTCTCACCATGCCGTCCCGCATCGTCCAATCCACCGTGTCCGTATTGGCGTTGCCACGATGATAGACATCCTGCCCGCCCACGGCCAGCCGTGTCGGGGAGATGGATATTCCTGTATCCTCGTCCCCGATAATCCATGCCCCTTTGGAATGTACCGTCGCATCCAGAAAGTCTATATGGGAAGCGTTGATTGTAGCGGTGGCCTTGTCCGCGTCGTAACGGAGCAACTGCCTGCCGCCGATATGCAGGCTGTCGCCCCCGACTTTCAGGTTGCCGGTAATCCTGATACCGTACTCGATGGCAGTTACCACACCTTCCGGATCGGTAATGTCCTGCGAATAGGTTTCCAGGATACGGGTGTTTCCAATGCCGGCTTCGAAACCGTAATTGGCACTGAGCTTGCCGGTCATGTCACCGCCCGATTTCTTCAGGTAATCCAACAGCAAGCCACCGCTTCCGGAACCGCCTTCTCCCGTAACGGCTCCGGCAATGGCGGATGCAAAACCGTAAGCGGTATTCTTCAGTCTCAGGCTGGTCTCGTCGCCTTCCTCGATGCCGTAAGGATGCTCGTCGTCCTTTTTCTGCTGGGCATTGAAAAAGTTATGGTACAGCTGTGCATAGATGGAATAGCACAGGCTCTCCTTGTCGAGGGTTTCTATATCGGGATGCAGTTGTACGCTCATTTGGTATAGCTGGTCTTGGAAAGAAATTTCTGGATACGTGATGTCAGCGAGATGAAGTTCGGCATATTGATCGGCGACATCGTGCCCATCAGTGTGGGAGTCATGATTTTCGAACATTCCGTCAGGAAGTCGAGCATCAGCCGGGCAAGCTCATTACCCAGAACCAGCGGCTCGGTGGCATTCTCGTCACCGAGCGTCACCTTGTTGTCGGCAACGGCAACGGTCGTGGAATTGACCTTTTGTACCACTTTATCTGCTGTCTGTCTGACTTCAGACTTGTCCACCGTATGCGTGATGCTTTCCGCATCGATAACGGTTGTCGCTTCCTTGTCCTTGTCATTCCTAACGGTTGTTGTGACGGCCGTCGGCGTATAGTGGGTGGAGGTCTCGTTACCGGTGGTTTCCAGTTCGTCGTAGTCCGGGGAAGAGTCGTTTTCCGGATCCAGTTCCTCCATTTCGGTCACGCCGATGACGGTTTCCGTGCGGGCATTGAGCCGCAGGATATCCACATGGGAGAAGTTAACCACATAGGCATAACGGGTGGCGGCATCCATGAAGATGGTCACGTCGGAAAAAAGTGCGGGGACGATCAGGAAGCCGCCTTCGCTGTTGGTGGCGGCCGAGAGCAACACGCCTTTATGGATAACAGGTTCGGCGGAGGCCGTCTCGTCCGGGTACTCGCCGACATCAATGGTACCGCCGTAGTCGGAAAACTCCTCGTCCGAGGGGTTGTCGTGTATCTTGGCGACATAGCCGTGTATCATGCGGGCCGTACCGATACCGGACATGCCTCCGGGAGCCAGATTGATACGCTCCATACTCCGTCCCAAGGCTATCTTGCGGATAGCCTCACGGATAAGCAACTGGTTGGATTTGTCTGAAGACATGAGTTTTTTGAAAGAATAGGAGGAGCATAGTTTATTGGTTGCCAATTATTTTGTACTTTTGCAAAGACAATGATATTACTTATGAAACAAGAAATTTTAGAATCCTATATTACATATATATTTGATTTCTTTCAAAAATCAAGATGCTTTAAAGCCGGGCAAGGTAACATGCTCAGAAATTTTAGATTTGCAGCTGAAAAGCAATTTACTCGTAATCAATTGGGTATATTGTATTTCCTGGTAAATACCCTCATTGATAATGGCTATCTCTACTTAAAAGATAGAGATTTTATAGCTCTTACGGAGAATGGTGCCGATGTTATAAATGGGGGAGAGTGTGTTATTCCTAAAATTTCCCTTGAGCGGACAATTTATGAAAAAGAGACCAGTAGATCAGATATATATGAACAGCTTTGGAATATTATCGGATCGAACAAAGAAAATGATTATGCGCCGCTGTATGTAGATGGACCATTGTTTTATAATACAATCAGGCCATATTTAACAACATTGTCGTTACCTCATACATATGGGGAATATATGGCAGAATTGCGGGAAAAGGAAGAATTTACATCAAGAATTAAATGGTATAGGACTTTATTTTTAGCTCTTGATGAGAATGATGTACAAAAATTCCTCAAAGATTTGTCTATCAAAATAAACAGGCTGCTGCTAATGAATACTCCAAAAGATGCGATACAAGAAGCTTTGAATCCTTGGGCAGATGTAGACATTCCTACAATCGATAATACGCCTCTGCCTGAAATTCTCAATAAAGTGGCGGAAGAACCAATTGTGAATAAAAACAAGCCGTTTGTGTTGATTTCGTATGCGTGGGAGGTAGAAGACAATGTCTTTATGAATTGGATTCAAACTTTCGCCAAAGATTTGCGAAGACGAGGGATTGATGCTCAAATAGACCAGTATCAACCTCATGGAACTGACTTGCCTAAATTTATGCTTGAAAGCATCCGTAAGGCAACTAAAGTTCTGTGCATTCTGACTCCAAAGTATAAAGAGAAAGCTGAATCCGGTAAAGGAGGTGCCGCTTATGAAGGGGGTATAATATCACATGAAATATATAACAATCAGGGAACCACTAAATTTATACCGGTTGTACGCAAAGGGTCTTTTGAAACTTCGACACCGGATTTCATTAGTGGAAGAAAAGGTTTTGATTGCTCTACTGACGATAAATACAATAGCGAACTTCCGAATATTATCAAGGTAATAAACGAAGAACCATTGATAGAAATTCCTCCTGTTGAATAACGGTAAATCTTATTTCCTAATTTTATACGGAATACTCAGTTGTTGCCTGTATCCACCCACCCCGAAAGTAGTCGTTACCTCTTCCACGAGGTATACGCCGTTCTTGGAAGGATTACGGTAGTCGATCAGTTCCACCTGTACGGCAGGAGACAGTCCGAAATCCCCGAATACTGTCACATTGCCGGTGATTCCGTTCAGATTGTAATTCCGAAAGTATTCCGTCGTCTCTTCTACAAGCCGGTCGGAATTGATTCCGACATGAGGTGACATATATGGTACGATGGTATATGTGGATAAATCCACCTTGGTCCTGGTCTTCGCTCCTGATGCCGTCGTGTTGCCCGTTACTTTGTGCGTCTTTTTTGAAATCTGCGTGGCATTGACCGTCTGAAACTCCTTGCTGCCCGGCGTCGCCGGGTCGTATTCAGGATTCATGCGTACTGTCACCTCAAAGAATTTTTCATCCGTCCCGAGTGCCTTGCCCGTCACCGCCAAAAACTTCGGATCGGTCTTGACCACTTTCAGGTTGCTCTGCGCCACATGCTCGTTGAAGTATATCCTGTACGGTCCTGTCGATTCATCCTCCGGGAATACCGGCTGAGCCTTGCTGGACGAATAAGGACGCCCGACGGCAATGGACGGTATGGCCCCGTCATCATCGGCATCGTATTTTAAAAAACAGTAGACCTTGTACTTCGACCATTCGGAAAGGATATCCGCTACCGTGAAGTTGTCCGTGACCTTTACCTTGCCGATATGTATCTCAAACCGCTTCGTATCCGAGTGTATCCTGAAGCCGGTATCTTTCAGGATATTATACTTGCCTTCCAGCACCTCGTTCACCGTCGTCCCTTTCGCCGGGGTCTCGAAATGAGGTGCCTGTTTCAGTTTGAGTTTGTAGGCCATATTCTCACACTGGATTTCCAGCGTGCTGTCCGAATTGTATCCGGTAATGTATCCGTCGAACATATTTTTCAGCACGCCGTTGTAGCCCAGCTTGATATTGATGCGCTGTCCGACCTTGAATGTCGTCTCGTCAACCAGACGCTGCGCGCTGCGTTTCTCGATGATGACACCGTCCTGCATCACCTCCGTCGTTATCCTCGACACGTCCTTGCCCTCCAATGTCACGTTCCCGATAATCGTGGAGCGGCATACCGACCCTTTCGGGAATATCACTTTGGCCGTTCCGATCAGCTTCTTGTAACTCTCGTTGATTTCGAGCGACTGGACTTCCGTAATCTCCACGCCGTTCTGTATCCTCATCGGATTGGATGGGTCGGCATCCCCGATGGTGATGCGACAGCAGAGGATATCCATTGCAGCTATACCCATAAACGTGTCAGTTTAAGCAACGAGGCGGGGTCGATGACCTCCGTACCGAATTTAACATACTTGATCCACTTGTTCGTGTGCTTGATGGCCGTGTCCACCTTTTCCTGTTCCGCCAGTTTCAGTTCCACGGCTTCCGATGGCTCCACGGCGACACAGTTCAGCGAATACGGCTGCACGTTCCGGCAATCCGTAGGCTGTAAGGTATAGCCCTGTATAATCAACCGTGAAATGTTGAACTGGCGCAATACCGTGTTGTCGCAATCGATGACACCCTTGTATTGTACCAGCCTGATAAACTTGGACACTTCCGCCTCGGGATACACGTCCGGGTATTTGGAGGTGATCTTGCCGTTGATGGTAATCTCGAGGTCACCCCCGGATATATATTCCTTGCGGGTATAGTCCCGCCCCTGTACCCGGGTCAGCAGGATATTGTTCCGGCTGCTGACCTGTACCTGCGGTCCCAGGTCCACGAATGTCACCAGTCCATACCGGCTGTTCGGCAAAACCTTGCACTCGCTGTTGTCATAATACTTCCCCTCCTCTGATATGGACAGTTCCAGAAAATCCGCCACTGTCCGGCCGACGATGGAATCGATATGGTTTTTCTTCTGCGCCACCGCCTGCTGTTCCCTGATGAGCTGGTAGTACTGTCCGGTCTTGTTCGCAAGGCTGGACTGCGACTGTGTCTGAAGATATTTGTCCCGCACCTGCTGTTCCCAGTATTTGAGGTATCGGGGATAGGAACGTAGCAACCCGTAAGCCGTCTGCGAGGCAACCTGTATGGCTGCCCGTTTGAGCAGGTCATGGTGCCTGGAGAAGTAATGTACCTGCCCGTCCTGCAATTCGGCAAGCCCCATGCCCAACGCCAGACGCGTGGCGTTGCTGATGTATCCGCCAAGCGAACCGTGGTTGAGTATGCCTCCGCTCAACAAAGTCGAGGCCGCGATTTGTATCAGTCTTCCCATAATCCTTTCATTTTATGCGTTCCAGGAGGCATCGAAGTCATGCACGACATCGATGAGCGCCTGTGCCAGTTGTTCTTTCAGGTTCTGTATCTCTTCCGTCTGCCCCTCCTTCGACTTCATCAGGTCGATGGTCCTGACACTGAGCAGGCTCTCTATGTTCACGATGACCTGTTTAGGTGCCGCCGAGGACAACCGCCCCGTGCCGGAATAGTTGCCGCCGGCCCCTCCGTCATCCAGATGCGTGTTGGTAATCGGGTTGGCAGCAAACGGACGTGTATCGTTGGAATCCGGTTCGTTGCCGTACTGGTCGGGAGTGAAGCCCGCCACGCGGAGGATGTTCTCGGCTGCCTCCGCCGAACCTCCGAAAGTCTGCCGGAGCGATGAAAAGAACTTCACGAGTGTCGTATGTGCCAGCTTGCGATGCGCGATGTTGTCTATACGCTGCGCATCGGTGGCGTTCTGCCCCAGTGCCCGCTGTTTCCATAGCCCGTTTTCGTCCTGCTCGAATCCCCAGGCCCTGAACTGGTCAAAGTCGAACCCTCCCTTACGCATCAGCTCATGCGCATTGGCGGCACTCGATATGGCATTCCGATAAGCGGTGGCGGCACGCACAATCTCCGGAACGGTCTGCGTGTTCATGTACCGGGCATAGTCGTATGTGCGGGCGGCAACCGCTTCCGACCTGTCCCCGATATCATTCACATAGACGGCCTTGCCATCCTGCATACGCCACAAAGACTTGTCGAGATCCTTCTCCTGTTGCCCGAAACGCTCCTTTACCGTCTTGAGGAAAGCGTCCACTTCCAATACCGTACCCATCTTCCCGAACTCGGCGTACGCGGCATCGATACGTGTCTGGCTGTCGCGTTTGGCAAGGGTGACAAGCGCATCCCTTATGTCATCCTGACGGGCTTTGTCCATGTTATACACATGGTCTCGCGATACCATCCCCTCAGATGAAGCGATGGCAAATTCCCCCAAGAACCCGGCCCACCAGTTGGATGTGAAGGCTCCGATTTTATGTCCCGAAGCCTCTTCGATACTTTTGCCGGCAACGACCTCGTCCACGGCACGCTTTGTCTTGACAGCCATGTTATAGGTCTCGCTCAGGGAGGAGTAAAGTGCCTCTATGGACGGATAACGGTACTTGCGGTTCGATTCGATCTCTTCCAGTACGGCATCCTTCGCCTCCTTTATCTTCCAGGTCTTGTAAGCCACCCATCCCAAAGTCCCGACCAATGCGGCTATACCTGCCGTGGCGGCAACCGCGCCTGTACTGATGGCACTCAACGAGGCGGCAGCACCGGTCAGTCCGCTGCCGGTAGCCACCTGTGTGGCAAACAGCGACTGCAGGACTCCTTTGGCTCCGATGACACCGCCCCCGGCCATCAAGGCGCGGTTCATCGCTCCCCGTCCCGCCACGCCTGCGGACTGCATGGCCGACACGATGGCCCGCTTCTGGGCAAACGAAACCTTACCGATACCACCCGCCCCCAGCAGCCCCTGCACGGCACTGATTGATGTCGTGGCCGCAGACTGTTTGCCGATAAACCCCATGGCGATGCCGATATTCGTCAGGGCTCCCGCCACCTTGAACAGCCGGGTCGCGACAACGCCTGTAAAGACAAGCGGTTCTATCCAATGGAAATTGCGGGTCACCCATGCGCCGATATTGCCGATCACGGTGAAGATGTCCAACAAGGCATTCCCGATGGACACCAGGCCACGGGTAAATTCCGGAGCCTTGAACTTTGCCAGAAAAGTGCGGAGCACAGTGCGGATAGAGGGTTCCAACACCTCGTATGCCTGCATGAACCCTTCGGTCAGCTGGGAGGTCACCTGCGCCCACAATCCCTTGGTCGTATTCTGCTTTACCAATGCCAGTTCTGAGGAAACGCCCTGGGACCCCCGGTTATATGAAGTCAGTTCTCGTAGTTTGTCGTAGTTCTTCAGGAACATCATCGCCGCGTTACCGCCAATTTTCCCGAAGATTGCCTGGACATCCGCCATCGACGCGCCCTTCTTGTTCAATTCCTCGAAAATGTCCGCTATAGGACGGAGTTTCTCGACCTGCACCCCCTCGATGTCGCGCATTTCCGTGAACCGGATGCCCAGGCGGTCCAGAACTTCCTGTGCCTCCTTGGTAGGTTTGGCAAAACGTGTGGAAAGAGCACGCAACGAGGTTCCCGCCAGCGTTCCCTTCAGACCCATATTGCCCAAAAGACCGATGGCGGCACTGCTTTCCGTGAAGTCCACGCCCGCCATACGCAGGTAACCGGCAGCCATCTTGTATGACTCCGCCATCTCCACGATATTCACATTCGAGCGGGAAATGGTGGAGGAGATAATGTCCGCCACGCTGTCCATGCTGTCGTTATGGATATCATAACCGGCCATGATGTTCGTGGCCAGGTCGGCGATATACGACACGTCGTTGTCACCGATAAGTGCCAGGTTCGTGATCGGGCGGATGGACTTGTTGATTGTCTCGATATTCATGCCCGCCATCGACAGGTATTTGACGGCACCGGCAATCTCCACGGCTGTGTATTTCGTGTCGATGCCGATTTTACGGACATGACGGGCCATACTGTCAAAACGGGTCTCGAATGTCTTGAGGTCGCTGTCCGCCACACGGAGGATGGAATGTGCCGATTCCATGATGTTGGAATAGTCGATGGCCTTCGTCAGTTCCGAACGGATCAGGCTGTAACCCATATAGGCATTGAGCATCGAAGCGAACGGGAGGTTCCTGAGTGACGGCGCTTTCGAATACTGGATACGGTTGATGGCGGCACGGCGTTTACTGCGGTAGAGCGTACCGGCTGCAGTATGTTCCCGCTGCATGAGCCTGACGGACTGCATCGCATTGCGCTGTTCCTGCCGTCTTGCAGCCTGCTCGGCCTTTATACGTTCCGTTTCTGCCTTACGGCGTGCCTGTTCTGCCTGCCGGCGTATTTTCTCCGCAGCACGGGCGGCATTCTTGCACTCCCGTTCTTTAGCCCGCGCTTCATCGGCACGCCGCTTTTCCGCCGCGGCGGTTTCTGCCAGAGCCGCCTTACGGCGCTGGTCTGCGGTAAAGAGCTCCTCCGCGTGGACCAGTTTCTGGCGATGCAGCTGCTGTCCTGCATAAAGCCGTTCCATCAGTTTTTGCCGGGCCTTTTCGGGCATTACGAAGGCCTGCGGAGCATATGGCACCGGAACGGAAGGTGTGAGTCCTTCGGATGGTATGCCTCCCTGCATGTTGAAAGAAATGACAGAAGCACTTTTGATACGACCCAATAGGGAAAGTATCTGCTGCAACCTGTTTTCCGCCGTCCCGGTCTTGATTTGCAGTTCCCGGTCACGTTCCATGGAAACCAGGGCGGAGTTGATTTTCCCGATGGCTTTGGTAATGCGTTTCTGCGCGTCTGCCATCGTGCCAACGGACGAGGCGGCATTCTTTTCGATCTCCGCTTTGCGCATCTCGGCAGCCTTTTTCTCGTAAAGGCTTTTGGCGTTGGCCTTGATTTTCTTGCTGTCCAAAGCCTGACCGGCATTGATGGTCAGGCTGATGCCTTTGGAAAGCGTGGAAATATCCGTGAGTAACCCCTTGATACGTTCCAGCTTCTCTTCGCTTTTTTTCGTATCGATGGTCAGGCGGTAATCGAAATTACGTTTCTTGCCGTTCTTGGTGCGGAACACGCGGTCTATCTCGTCCATCATATTCTTGATGTTCGTGACGGCCGGAGTCAGGGACGCTTTCGCCTGTACCAGCTTGCCTACCGCCTCACCGAAGGCGATAACCTGCTTGGTGCCCTGAGAGGCATCCACGTTGATGGAGTAGTTGACCTGATAGTTCTGTTCCTGAGCCATGGTAATGGGTACTGCGTTAAAAGAATAGTCTTTCCGCAAGGGCGGAGATTATGAAACGAAGGCCGCCGCAAACCGGAAGCTTACGGCGGCAGGTCAAGGAGTCCTCTCCGGCAATGACATCGGAACGGGCATACGGCTGATGAGCATCTGCTCGTGCAGCCACAACGCCTCTTCGGAAAGCATCGCGAACTCCTCGTCGGAAATCGTGTCGAGGTTGACGCCGGGAAAGTAGTGGCGGACATAGATCATCCGCTGGCGGATGCGCTGCTCGTCGGTCACTACCCACCGGCTTATAAGTTTACCAGGACACTCTGGCGGGTGGTGATCAGCTCGGAAAGCTGTCCCATCAGACCGAACAGGAAGAGCGACTCGTCGTCCACGAGTTCCTTATCTCCGTCCACGAAGCAGTCGCGGGCCAACGTGCGCATGGCGATTACCTCGTCCTTTTTGGAAGCGGCCATGAATTTGCTGAACTGCGGAAAGCTCGGTTCGGACATGTAGGCCACATAAATCTCTTTCTCGCCGTTTGCGGTGTCTCCGAAAACGACCATCGGACAAATCTTGCGGAGTTTCTTCTCCTTGAGGGCTTTTTCCTTGATCTTGATCTCCTGTTCCAATGAAAGCATTTTTTCGTCCATATCGAATTTGTTTTGATTCACCGAAAGAGTAGGACAAAGAATCGTGGAAAGGTTGAAGACACGGTTCTTATTCACTTGTAATCCATATGTTATACAAAAAACTTCTTTGCTCCTGATATTCCCAGATCAGTCTTTAAAGGAAATTTCGCTGAATATATTTCATATATTTCTTTGATATATAGTATATAATCGTTAATTTTGCATATTCTCAAACATAAATGATTATGTGCAAAATAGATGATTTTATAGATGTGACAAGCCGGTACATCGCTGAATTGCTTGATTTGAGGGCGGACATCAGGCCGGTCGAAAAGGATGTCTTGCATACATTCCCAGCCAATATTACTGCCGGTTATACATTTTGTACGGCTAACTTGTTGGGGCATGACGTAGTTCTTCTGTATAGTGCAGACAGTTCTGCATATACTCCGGGGCAGATGCGGAAACAAAAAGAACTGGTTGAGCGAAAAGCCCAATGCCCGGTAATATTTGTATTGCGTACAGTGGCGGCCTATAATGTACGGCGTCTTGTCAGACATCGTGTAAATTTCATCATACCGCAAAAGCAAATGTTCATACCGGATTTGTTGATAGATTTGAAACCGCATAAAAATAATATCGGGGGCGGTGAAGAAACGCAGATTCCTGCAATTGCCCAATGCATAATCCTTTATCATCT
>OHDG01001419.1_pt1 | contig 10677 bp, 10 predicted proteins | sample 1566961 | NCBI WGS metagenome assembly OHDG01 (sample SAMEA3879539, study PRJEB24766) | human gut metagenome | biome: human-associated habitat; feature: feces | place: USA | collected 1985/1987
CCTCCCCCGTTGTTACGTGGAGGAGGAAATTACTCGTCAGGTTCTCTTTTTAGTTTCTGCGCGAAGCGCAGTTCCCCCCAGCGAGATTTTACACTTTTATTATACCATACGCAAGCGGTTTTTAAAAATTTTTGTTTGAAAATTTATGCAAAGTTGTTTGCATTTTTATATTAAAACAGCTTTGTTGTTAAATTTATTTTACACTGCTGCCATACCATGTACAGTATTGACAAGCCTGTTGTTTACGGCTACACTAACGGTAGCGGCTGTTTTTGGGCAGCAATTTTTATTTTACAGGAGCTAAATAATGCCTGCTTTAACCAGTACTAAAAATAAAACCAAGGATTTAACGCACGGGCCTATCGGCAGGCAGCTGTTTTGGTTTTCGCTGCCGCTTTTTGCGGGCAGTTTAATTCAGCAGCTTTACAGCACGGTCGATTTAATTTTTGTCGGGCGTGTTTTGGGTAAGGATGCGGCCGCCGCGGTAGGCGCCAGCACTTTTATTATCATCATTATACTGGGCTTTTTTATCGGTCTTTCCGTTGGCATAGGGGTTATAGCCGCACGCGAATTTGCCCGCGGCGAGTTTGAAAATCTCAGCCGCGTTGTTCACTGCACGGCGGGGCTTACCATCATATTTTCTATTGTGTTTACCATACTGGGCATAATATTTGCGCCAACTGTTTTGGAGCTGATGAACACTCCGCCCGAAATTATGCACTGGGGCACGGTTTACATCCGCCTGTTTATGCTGAGCCTGTTTTCCATTGTAAGTTATAACGTTGGCAGCGGCATTTTAAGGGCTTTGGGCAATTCGCTTTCGCCGATGATTTATCAGCTTATAGGCGGCATAGCCAATGTTATAGGCAATTTTTTGTTTGTATATTACTGGAACTTCGGCATTTCCGGTTCTGCCATGGCAACAGTTGTTTCGCAGACGCTGGCAGCAGGGCTTGTAATTTACCATTTATATAATATGGACGCGCGCTACTGCCTGCGTTTTAAAAAGATTACCCTTGATTTGCTGCTGGCACGGGAGATTTTCCGCATTGGCATACCGGCAGCCATTCAAACCATTGTAATTACGCTTTCGAACATTGTTGTGCAAACCAATATTAACGGGCTGGGCGTAAACAGTATTGCGGCTTACGCAGCTTATTTTAAGGTAGAAAACGTTATTTACCTGCCAATTATGGCACTTGGGCAGGCCTGCTCCACCTTTATCAGCCAGAATGTTGGCGTTGGCAAAATTATGCGCAGCAAGCGCGGAACTGCCATTTCCATTTATTTCGGCCTTGCGGTTACTGCAGTAAGCATCAGCCTGGTGCTGTTTTTTGCAGATTTTGCTTTTGGCATGTTTACAGACGACGCCGAGGTTATCGCTATCGGCAGCAGCATTGCCTTTGTTATTATGCCGTTTTACTTTTTATATGTTTTCCTCGAGGTGCTTGCTTCGTCAATCCGCGGCAGCGGCAGTACTTTGCCGACGATGATTATTATTCTGGTAAATATGTGCGTTATCCGCATAGGCGTATTAAAATTAATTATGTATTTTAACCCCACTGCGGACGGCGTGGCCTGGGTATACCCCATTACGTGGGTGTTTACCGTTGCCTGCCTGTACTGGTATTACAGAAGTGAACGCTGGAACCCGGTTAAGGTTCTTGCCAGGCCTGACGTTTAGTTTATTAAAAAATTTAACCCCGCATACATACAGCAGCAATTTATTTGCCGTATGTGTACGGGGTTTATTTTTATTGGTTTTTTAAGCTTTTATAAATATAGTGGCAGGCGCCAAAAAGCAGCGCCGCATAAACAAGCAGTATTGCCGCCGAAGTTATGTTGAATGGCGCGCCGCTGTTAATGGCACGCAAAAGGCTGCTGGCGTGCGTTAAAGGCAAAAGCTCTATAACAAACGCTGCGGCGTGCGGCAGCCTGTCGGTTTTAAAAAAGGTGCCGCATAAAAAAGACATTGGCAAAAGCAGGTATGTGTTAAAGCGCGCCATGTCTTCAAAATTGCGTACTATAAGGGCTGCGCAAAAACCTGCTTCGGCAAAAATTACGCAGTTTAACGCCAAAACTGCTATAAACAAAGGCGTAAGGGCAAGTTTTGCGCCAAAAAGCCATGCCAGCACTACAATAATTGACGACGAAATGAGCCCGCGCAGCACTGCCGCCAAAATTTTGCCAATTATAAACCCGGAGGCGGAAATAGGCGCCAGCAGGTATTCTTCAAGAGATTTATGGTATACCCTTTCCGTGCACAGCGGCGTAAGGCTGTTAAAGGCAATGTTCATGGAATTTAACGCCAAAATGCCCGGCACGATAAAATCGAGGTATGAACCGCCGCCCGTGTTAACACTGCGGGCAAGGCCCCAGCCGAAAGCCACCATATAAAGCACCGGCGCGACCATGCGGCTTAAGATAAATTTTAACAGTCTGTGGCGCAGCACAATCCAGTCGCGCCAAAATACCGTTGCTATATCCTGTATCATTTTATTGCCCTTCCCGTCAGTTCTATAAATACATCTTCCAGATTGGTGCGGCGTATAAAGGCGGCGCTGTCAAGCTCTGCCGCAAAAGCCGCCGCTTCGCTGCGCTGCGCAAAAAAGCGGTACTGCCTTGCGCCGTCTGCGTCCCATTCGGCCGTAAAGCTGCCAAGCTGCCTGCAAAGTTCCGTGGGGCTGCCTGTTTTTACCAGCCTGCCGTCGTTTATAACGGCAACCCTGCCGCATAAATTTTCGGCTTCTTCTATATAATGGGTTGTAAGCACAACGGTTACGCCTTCGCGGTGCAGGGTGCGTATTAAATCCCATATGCGGCGGCGTACCTGCGGGTCAAGCGCAACGGTCGGCTCGTCCAGAAACAGCACTTTCGGGCGGTGTATTAACGCGCGCACTATCAAAAGGCGGCGCTTCATTCCGCCTGAAAGCGCCTTAATGCTTTCTCTGCGCCGCTCCTGCAAGCCAACATACTCCAGCAGTTCATCTATGCGGGCATGGCGCTCTTTTTCGGGCAGATGATGCAGCCGCCCGTGCAGCTCCATGTTTTCCCATACGGTTAAATCCTGGTCAAAATTAATGTGCTGCGGCACCACGCCTATTTGCGATTTTACAAAGGTTTCGTTGGCAAAAGCGTTTTTGCCGTCATATAAAATCTCGCCGCCGCAGGGGCGCATAAGCATTGCCAGCATGCTTACAAGCGTTGTTTTGCCTGCCCCGTTAGGTCCCAAAAGGCCAAAAATTTCTCCGTCATTTATTGTAAGGCTTAAATTATCTATGGCTGTTTTAACCGTTTTGCCGCCGTTTTTGCCTTTTGTTTTAAATTGCTTTTTTAAATTAATAATTTCTATCATATTATTTGTTCCTTAACGCAAAAGGAAAAATTACTTCATCCTGCGCGCCGTTTTTGTATACTGCGGCTTCAACGCCAAAAACTTCCGCCAGATTGGGCGGAGTAATTATTTCTGCCGGGCAGCCGCCTGCAAAAACGCTCTTGTTTTTTATTATAACAACGTCATCCGCATAAAGCCGTGCGTGGTTTATATCGTGTATTACCATAATAACCGTCATGTTTTCCTGCGCGTTAAGTTCGGTAATAATCTGCATAATTTCCAATTGATGCGCAATATCAAGGTAAGTTGTTGGTTCGTCAAGCAAAAGAATCTGCGGCTGCTGTGCCAGTGCCATAGCAATCCACGCACGTTGGCGTTCACCGCCGGAAAGTGTTGCCACAAAACGCCCTGCAAGATGCGCAATATGCGTTTTCTGCATGGCGGTTTCAATAATTTCCGCATCGTTTTTGCCTTCGCGCTTAAAAAGCGAGCGGTACGGAAAACGCCCGCAGGCAACAAGCTCGCGCACCGTTAAATCGGCCGGAGCCGTTACGCCCTGCGGCAAAATGGCAAGCAATTCCGCAATTTTGCGCCGCGGCATATTTTTCATATCGGCGCCGTTTAACAGCACTTTGCCGCTGTAATTGCGGTTTAACCCTGCCACAGCCCGCAAAAGCGTTGATTTGCCGCAGCCGTTTGGGCCTATAATGGCAGTACGTTTTCCTTCGCGGAAGTTTATATTAATATTTTGCAAAATAGTGTTTTTGCCTATGGCAATGCTTAAATTTTGTACCGAAACAGAAGCCATTTTACAACTCCTTTCTCAGTAAAAACAAAAAGAAAGGTGCGCCGAGCGCCGCCATAAAAATGCCCACCGGCAGTTCAAGCGGTGCAAAAGCCACACGGGCCAGCGTATCGCTGTAGGTTACAACGGCTATGCCCAAAAGTGCAGACGACGGAATTAAAAAGCGGTAGTCCGAGCCTGTTAAAAGCCTCACCGTATGCGGAACAATAAGCCCCACAAACCCGAGCAGCCCGGCAACGGAAACTGCGCTTGCCGCAAGCAGCGCGCCGATAGCCGTAAAAACAAGCCGCACAAGCTCAACATTTACGCCAAGCCCTTTGGCTACATCATCACCAAGCTGCAAAATGTTTAAATAGCGCGCCCCGCAAACCGCAAGTATAAACCCAATAACCGCATAGGGCAGTATAATTTCAACATGGGGCCAGGAACGTGCCGCAAGGCCGCCCACCATCCACATCAGCGCGCCGTGTACCCTGTCGCTGTAAAGCACAAGTATGGCCGAAATACCAGCGCCCAGAAAGCTTGATACAGCAACGCCTGCCAGCACAATACGCAGCGGGCGGATGCCGTTTTTCCACGCCAGAATATAAATGCAGGCTGCAGCAAGCATGGCGCCGCAAAACGCAGTTGGTACAATTAAATATTCCAACGCCGGAAACAGGACTATAACAAAAATACCTGCCAGCCCCGCGCCGGAAGAAATGCCGATAATATGAGGGTCTGCCAGCGGATTTTTAACGATTGCCTGCATAACCACGCCGCAAACCGAAAGCCCTGCGCCAACAATTGCCGCAAGTACAATTCTTGGCAGGCGCAAAAGCCAGATTACATCGTGGTTCATGGAGTCTGCACTTTGCCCCGCAGCAGCGTCAATAATAATTTTATATGCTTCTTCGATGCTGATGCTGATATTGCCAAAAGTTACTGCGCTTATTACAGAAAAAATAAGCAGCAGGCATAACAACGGTAAAAGTAAATTTTTTATTTTCCAAAAATGTTTTAACATTTTCTGCCATCCTTAAATTTTATCTGCAAGGTCAGGATAAATGCCTGCCGCAAATTTTTTTATGCCAACAGCCGTTTTTACAGCACTGTTGTAAGTGTAATTTAATAAAATGCCGTATACTCTTTTATTTTTAATACATTTCATGCTTTGCAGCGCCTGCATATTGCGGAAAACGTCTGCCGCAGCTTCCGGGTCGCCGCCGCTTTTTACAACAAACAAAACATCCGGGTCTGCTTTTAATAAATCTTCCAAACCAATTGTGCCGCCGCTGCTTGAAACAACTTCTGCATTCAGTTTGTTGCAAATATTGCCTGCCAGTTTTTTATCATCGTAAACAACTATCGCGCCGCCAAGCTGCTCAACAATCATAACTTTTGGCTTTTCCCTGCCTTCGGTCAGGCTGTTTATATTTTTAATATCATTTTGCATGGCTGCAATAATTCTTTTGGCTTTTTCTTCACAGTCAAAAATTTGCCCCAGCCCCAAAATAAACTCATATTCCTGCTCTAAAGTTTCGATATGAGAGCGGTTGCCCGGAGAATTAGCATTTAAAGAACAAAATGTATGAATATTACGTTCGTTCCAAAACGCAGTGCTTCTTAATTGCTTTTCAGAAAAAACTGACTGCCCTGCAACTATTAAATCGGGCTGCATTTTCATTACGTTTTCCGGGTTAAGCACCGCATATTTTTGTACATCTATTTTTTTATAAATATCTTTACGCTGCGGCTCCGGTTGAAAAAATGGATTACCATAACCGACAGCACAAAGTATCTTATCTTCAATTCCCAGCGCAGCAAAAGTTTCGATAATATTTTCACCAACCACAAGCGCTTTTTGCGGCATTTTATCGTAATAACTTACTGATTTACCAACAATATTATAATTTTTTACTTCTATGTTGGTAACATAGCGCGGCGTATAAGCGATATCATTAGCATTAGCTACATAATTTACGTTTTTCACCTGTATTACGCCAAAATAAATAATTGCCGCAAAAAATAGAACAACAGCTAAAACACTTGATTTTTCAAAAAAATTATTCATAAATTTTTACCTTAACAAAAACTAAGATATGCAGCAGGCATAATACGCCTGCTGCATAGTATTTTAAAGGCTAAAACCTGTTCTTTTAAACAGTTTATTAAATATCAAATTCTGCCGACAACATGAAGGTACGCGGTCCGCCAACGTGAAGAGTATTTCCAGAAGGTGCCCAATAATTTTTATCAAATACATTATAGCACATAGCGTTAAGCGTCATAGGTGTACCATTTAATTTTGTTCTATATTTTACGCCAAGGTCCATTGTAAAGTAGCTGGGCACTTTATATCTTTCATCTAAAACATAAGAAGTACCTACATAATTTCCACGCATTAATGCAGAAAATTCATCACTTGCCTCATATTCTAAACCAAGGCTTGCAGTCCACTCTGGTATACCGTTAGGACGTTTACCGTCTGTTGCCGCACTATTTGTATCTTGTTCAGCATCAAGATACATAAAACCACCTATAAAATTCCATTTATCAGCAACTGTGCCGGTTGCAGTATATTCAATACCTTTATGACGGCGTTCACCATCCTGTCCTCTTGTTAAGCTGCCATCAGCATTGGTAATATCAATACCGTTAGCTTTTTTAATATCAAAATAGCTTAATTTATGGAACACATCGCCAGTTTTGACTTTAATGCCAAATTCGTTTTGTTTGGTTTTATATGGGTCGAGCACTTCACCCTGATTAGTATAATCATTACCTACAATTTCGCCCTGTACAAATTCTTCCGTATGGTTAGCATAAACAGCGAAACGAGGGCTGAAAGCATAACTAATACCGTAGGACGGAGAAACATCATAATAATGTCCATTATTGCTACGATGATCTCCATCAGCAGTATAATTGTCACGTTTTATAGATTTACCATTCAAACCTACTAAAAGCGTTAATTTTTCATCACTGGTTTTAATGGTATCCATTACAGACCAGCCGCTAATACGGTTACGTGCAGTATATGCAGCATCAGACTGGCTAAAACTTGGCGGATTCCAATTACCGGAAGCCCCTTCATAGATATTTCCGCTCCAACCATCTTCTTCAGCATAATCACGTGCACCGCCATAATAATGCCACTGGCGGTCAACACCTGCTACCCAGTCATGTTTTAAATCGCCGGTTTTAAAATCACCACGCAAACCTACCTGGGCATAATCACGTTTTTCAATCAATGAATAGTTATCGGAAGAAGCTGTAAAATCGCCATTTTCGTTGATTAAAGTTTTGCTGAAACCTGTATAATAATACCAATCCTGTTTAAAATGTCCGGCATTTAAAAATGCGCTCAAATGGTCATTAATTTTTTGTTCATGATTAAAAGTCGCAACAAAGTTTGTGTTTTTATCTCTGCGCCATACAGGGTTAGAATTAATATCGCCATCTGGTGCGCTCGGTAAAGAATTGCCGATATAATTTCTGGTCAGCGAAAAACCATACGGCCTACCCTGACTATCCGTATATGTATAACCGATAAGCAAATTAGTTTTACTTTCTTCTGTCTTTTGGTCTAAGTTAATATAAATATTTCTTTGTTCCAAATCCCAGTTTTTAATGGAACGTTCACCGTTAGTGTTATAGGCATTAATACGTACGCCATAACGATTATTTTCTCCAAAACGGCGGCCTATATCAATGGTTTCTTCATGTGCACCTTTAGAATGCCACTTTAAACCAACTTTATTAATCGGTTCATCTGTCGCTTTTTTACTGTTAATGTTAATTGTACCACCATCAGCAGTATAGTTAGAAGAACCTTTAATACCGGTTGAAGGTCCTTCAATAACATCTATTGAATCAATATAGTTGCTGGACTGACGCGTCATTGCCTGCATACCTGGTATGCCATTAATCATAAAATTTCTGCCGTCATCGGAAAAGCCTCTGATATTGATACAGTCTACAGCAGCGTCATAAGTTTTTTGGACAGAAGGTACAAGACTAAGCATTTTACTCATACCTTCGGTAGATGACATAAAATCATCAACGGCTTTTTCAGAAATTGTCGTAACGCTAAGTGGGGTTTTCATGATATCCTGCTGACCTAAAATACCCACATTGCTTGTAGCGCGCACATATTCGCCTGCAATGTAGCGTTCACCGTTAATTACAACTTCTGCAAGGTTAAAGTTTTGCAAACCATCCCCTGCGGCTACATACTGTTTGCCGCCTTCTGAAGGCGGTTCAACTGCGGCCTCTTCCGCACCAGCAGTAGCCGTAACACCCATGCTGCTTACAGCACACAGCACTGCCAAAGCCAGTGCCTTTTTCTTGCTTTTCAACATCAAAAATACACCTCATCAATAATTTATTTTTTAATTTTCCATGCCGAGCTTGCCGAGTTTCGCTTGCCGGAAAATTAAAAGCTGATTGGGCTTCCTTTTGACGCAAAAACAAAACGCCTGTCCGCAAAAAGGCAGACAGGCGTAATAATTCCTTACGGTTTGCGCCATTCCGTCTATCGCAGAATGTTTCTTGCGTCTAAATTAGGCAGTTCTTCTGGCTCTGCTTCATCGCTTGCCTTGCCTTCCCAGTTTTTACCCAGTGACATTTTTAAGGCTTGCTCTGCATTACAGCTGCGGGACAGCACAGGTTTTACACCTGTTTCTCTATTAAGTGTTTACACACCTGATTTATTATTTTAATTTTTATTTAATTTGTTATACAAGCTTTTTAGTATTAACTCTCATTTTTAGCAGTATAACATTAAGTATTATAAATTGTCAAGAATTATTTCAAAGTTTAATTACAATTATGGCATTTTTTGAAATCTTCATAATTTATAAAAAAAAGAACATTAATATGCCCTTTTTACTTATGCGTTCCACGTACAATTTCGATTCCGCACTCTTCTAAAAACCTACAAATGCGTGTAATCTCTTCGCATTCAGTTCTTATTTCCGGGTTATCTTCGTTTTTTAACTGCGTGCAAAGCCCTACATGGACAACATCTATTTTTTCTTTTAAAATTCTTGCTATTTTTTCCTGCATGCCTGCGTTTTCCCTAAAATCTATATCGCAGCCGTTGCAGCGCCAAAATGCAGCCAGTTCTATTTCTTCGTCTTTATATCTCGAAAAATACTGGCTTTTATTATTAAAAACTTTTAGGCACAAAGCACCGGTACAGCGTTCATTCCATTTCCAGCAGGTTAAAATAGCAATACGTTTCATTTTTTCAGCTCCAGTGTTCCGGCAAATAAATAATATTTATTCTGCCATTGTCATAATTTACTTTGCTGCGTACACCATAAATATCAAAAATAAATTTTTCGGTTAATATTGCTTCCGGCGTACCCACGCCCGCAATAACTCCATCTTTAATAGCAACAAGACGGTCGCAGTACATTGCGGCAATGTTTAAATCATGTATTGCCGCAACAACCGTTATGTCCTGCTTTTTAACTATATCCATAATTTGCAGCTGATATTTTATATCCAAATGGTTGGTCGGTTCATCAAGCACAAGGCATTCCGTCTGCTGAGTAAGTGCCCTTGCCAAAATTACACGCTGCTGTTCGCCGCCTGACAGGGTTGAAAAATTTCTTTTTTCAAAAGCTTCCATGCCTACTGTTTTTAATGCCTGGCGGGCAATTTCGTAATCATTGCCGTTATCCTGTTCAAGCAGTTTTTTATGCGGCGACCGCCCCATCAAAACAACGTCAAGCACCGAAAAATCAAAGCTGTAAAAATTATGCTGCGCTACAACAGCAAGTTTCAGCGCAGTTTCGCGGTAACTTAATTCATCAAGGCTGCGCCCGTCAAAAAATATTTTTCCTTCATCGGGCTTTTGAATACGGTACACACATTTTAAAAAGCTGCTTTTTCCGCTGCCGTTAGGCCCGATAATGCCAACAAACTCTTTATTATGCAATTCAAAATCAATGCCTTTTAAAATTTGCTTATTGCCGATAAAAAGTTTTACGGCTTCAGCCAGAATTTCCATTTAATTACCCTCCAAAGCCATAAGTACGTTTGACCATTAAATAAACAAAACACGGCGCGCCGATTAATGAAATTAAAATACCAATCGGCAGTTCCGTACCGCTAATAAGCGTGCGGCACAAAACGTCTGCCCAGATAAGAAATATAGCACCGCTTACCGCCGACACTGGAATAAGAATTTTATGGTCCGTACCGGTAAGCATTCTTACAATATGGGGCACAACAAGCCCGACAAAACCAATTACACCGGCAGAAAAAACAATAAAGCCAATAATAAGCGCCGATACCATAAGGTAAGTATGCCTGTAAGCGTGTAAATCCGTTCCCAAGGTTATGGCTGTTTCATCACCAAGCAGCATTAAATTTAAAATTCTGTTTTGCGTTGCAAAAAATATTATACAAATTGTAACTATCGGAAAAATAACAGCCAGGTTTTCCCATTTGGCACCGGCAAGGCTGCCCATCAACCAGTAGGAAACCGACTTGAGCGCGTCTTTGTTGTCTGTCACATAGACTACAAAATTGGAAAATGCCGAAC
>OHDG01001424.1_pt1 | contig 10644 bp, 10 predicted proteins | sample 1566961 | NCBI WGS metagenome assembly OHDG01 (sample SAMEA3879539, study PRJEB24766) | human gut metagenome | biome: human-associated habitat; feature: feces | place: USA | collected 1985/1987
AAAGAAATTTTACATGCATTTATCTAATATGTAAAAGCCTTTTGATAGACATAGTGATTACGCATGAAATAATCTTCAAAATTTCGTGATTTAAGAGTGGGCAATTCCAATCGGAGTTGCCCATTTTTTAAATAAACAGAAATACAAATCGAATGTTGGAGGGGTTGTGAATGAGAAATAAGAAATTTCCATTTTCAGATGCTCCTAATACGGCGTGCTTTACTTGCTGTCATGTATTAGAGGAAAATAAACCTATATTATATGTTTCTCATGATGAAGATGGATATTGGCAGTTCCTATGTGGTGGAAATCATAAGGAAGAAGATGCAAGAGTGGTTTCTTTAGTATCCATTTTGAATATTGATGAAACAATGGGTGATTTAGCAGAATTGGATTATGGTGAATGTGCGGAAGCAGAAAGTATCACAAGTGATTGGATTGTGAGCCGCATGAATAAATAAAATTTTAGTGTGTCTATTTGTCCTTTGAAAGAGGAAAAATCCTTTTCTCAAAGGGCTTTTTCTATTTATACGGATATTCGCAAACTACAAGTAAAAGCCAAAACCTCATATACTCTAAGCACAAGGAGGTTGAGGTTTTGATATGAACAACAGTGTAGTTTGAAGGTTATCCGTCTGCGGATACAAATGATAAAACTATCATTGTGAAATTTGTATAGCCGGAAACGGAAAAGGCGAGTTATAAGGATAGCAACTGCGAGTTGCTAGTTTTAGATAATGCGTGAGACTATAATAAAGGTGTAAAGGAGGTACTTCATAATGGACACAAAACAGGTTATACTTGAACTTCGTACTAAAAAGGGAATGTCGCAGGATGAGCTTGCAGAAAAAGTTTTTGTAAGTCGTCAGGCAGTTTCACGTTGGGAAAACGGAGAAACAGTTCCGAATACGGAAACATTGAAATTGCTGTCAAAAGTATTCGATGTTTCTATAAATACACTTTTAGGCTCACCGAGAAAGCTTATTTGCCAATGCTGCGGAATGCCGCTTGAAGATGATGATATTATCGGACACAATCACGACGGTTCTTTCAACGAGGACTATTGTAAGTGGTGTTATTCCGACGGAACTTATACTTATAATGATATGGACGATTTGATTGAAGTTTGTGTTAAGAATATGGTAAGCGAGAATTTCACGGAAGAACAAGCCCGTTCTTATATGAAAGAGCTGCTTCCTTCTTTGGACTACTGGAAGAAATATGATGAGCTTAGTGATAATGGTCAATTTGAAGAATTCAAGAAAAAGCTAATCAATGAAATTAACGAATTGAATGTTGACGGAATGCCAAAGGTGGAAAAATTGAATGCCCTTGTGGGAAAGTACGTGAATCTTGAGTACCAGCTTCCGAATGGGCAAGCAGTTAAGCTTTTGAATGACGCGAAGACATATCTAGGCAATCAGCTTGAATGTGAATACGGCGGCGATAGATGTTTCGGCGTTGTTGCAGATATGGATTTTATTCTTATTTGCACTTATGAAGAAGACGGTAAAAATCCGGAACTTGTATTGTATAAGAAAAGATGAGAATAGAGAAATATAGTAAGCCATTAGAGCTAATGATTTCAGTGCAAGCAAGAAAAATTCACATAATTAGTACGATGTATGGGGAGTCCTGAAATATGGATTGCCCATTTTTAAAGCAAACTGAAATACAAATCGGAATACTTCCTGGTTGAAAACAATGAACATAACGAAATAATTATAAACGGTTATATCAGACATAAAAATTAGAGAATGAATCAGGAATGAAATAATTACATTTCATAGACCCCTAGATTCATTTCTCATTTTTGTTCCCTAGCTTCCCCACCTAAATTTGAAACACCCAGAAAATTTGGATACCCTGATAAAGTGTGTTTTTTTATGTGCTACATGAATTTTAAAATCTTATGAGGAATTGAAGAAAAGTTAATAATATAAAGTATAATAACTGTGAAAGGAATTGAAAGAATGAAATTGTTACCGACGGGAATTGAAAATTTCAAAACTATGATTGATAAAAGTGCGTATTATGTGGATAAGACAAATTTCATTGAGGATGTATTAAATGAACAAGTTGTTTCGTATACAAGACCTCGAAGATTTGGTAAAACACTGAATATGTCGATGCTTTATTATTTCTTTTCAATCAAAGAAAAGGAGAACGCTTATCTATTTGATGGCTTAAATATTTCGAAGAATAAGGATGCTTTAAAGCATCAAAATAAATATCCAACGATTTTTATTTCTTTAAAGGAAATGAAAAACTTAACTTTTGATGCGCAAATTTCATCTTTTTCAAATGTAATATATGAATTGTTAGAAAAAAACTTAGAAATATTATCTTCGGATCAATTGTCGGATACAACTAAAGATATTTTATATAAATTGCATAATCGTTCATCTAGTGTTGAAGATTTAAAAATTTCATTGAGAGTCATAACGAATGCGCTATATACTTATTATCAACAAAAAGTTATTGTTCTAATCGATGAGTATGATGTTCCTTTACAGGCTGCCTATCAAAATAATTATTATGAAGAAATGGTTGAGTTTTTAAGAAGTGTTTTTTCTTCAGCGCTTAAAACGAATGATGCTTTAGAAAAAGGTGTTATGACTGGATGTCTTCGTATTTCTAAGGAAAGTATCTTTACTGGGTTGAATAATTTTACTGCTTATTCTGTTTTAAATAATATTAGTAGTGAATCTTTTGGATTTACTGAATCAGAAGTTAAAAAGTTGTTAAAAGATTATAATCTATCAGAAAAGATGGATGAAGTAAAAAAATGGTATGATGGATATCAATTTGGTAATATAGAAATCTATAATCCATGGAGTACACTTATGTATGTTAAAAATATAACGCAAGATGTGTCTTTTAAACCAATTTCTTTTTGGGCAAATACCAGTGGAAATGATCTTGTTGTTAAGTATATTCAAAATGGGGATAAAAAATTACGCAAGGAGTTTGATGTATTAATGAGTGGTCAATCACTCATTAAATATATCAAGCCTGAATTTACGTATCGTGAAATGGATAATATCAATAATATTTATAGCTTTCTATTACTAACTGGATATTTAAAGGTCATCAAAGATAGGGGAGAAAATCAATATGAATTGGTTATTCCGAATAAGGAAGTTTATGAAATCTATAAACAATCTTTCATGTCATATTTTGAAGATTATACAACAAGTAGAAAAGGTGAATTGTATCAAGAACTTGTGGATGGAGATGCAAATATACTATTAAGAAGTATTAGTTATTTTGATAATCAAGAATCCTTTTATCATGGATTTCTAGTTGGATTGTTGAATGATTATGAGGTGGTATCCAATAGAGAATCCGGAAATGGTAGATTTGATGTATGCGTTTTACCAGAAAACATACTTGGAACAGTGGTGCTTATTGAGTGTAAACATTCAATAAGTGAAGATGATTTGATTGATGATGCTAAAGAAGGAGCAAGACAATTGTCGAACAAAAATATCTTGAAGAACATAAATTTAAAAAATATGAAAATGCAATTGGCTATGGAATGTCTTTCTATAAAAAACAGTGTTATGTAGTCAAAGTAGAATATGATTCTAAAATGTAGTTAGAAAAATTGCCATTGTGATTGTAAGAGTAGAAAAAATAGAGGCAAGTCACTATTTTTTAAACATAAATGTCAATGCTACTGAAAATAATGACAAAACCGTGCAGAATTGTCAGTAGAATTATTTATCTCTAAAAAGTGATTATTAATGATATAATGAATATGCAAGTATTTGTTCTCAAATAAGAATTATAAATTTGAATATTATACAAAAATGGAGGACAAATATGAAAACACCAAAAGAATATAGGGATAATCTTTTAAATCACATTATCACCAAACAAATGCTAGTGGATTGTTTGTATAGTGTGAATAAACGAGCCAAAAACTATCGCGACAAAGAAAGGGAACAAAGAGCGTATTCTAGATGTCATCGGTATGTAGATAATTCAGCATTCATTGATGGAGCTAGAGAAAAGAAATTAGAGATGTATCGTATGAAAGATATATTGTTGCAAATTTTGACACCCATTTGTATCCACAAAGAATTCATTGGATACAAGACTAAAAGAATCTACAGCTATGAAATCGAGGAATACAAAAAGTATAAGAAACAATTCTTTTACGAAGGACAATATATGGATGATGATTATTCCATTGTGTACTTTGGAGATGTTGAACTTAAGGATGAGCCGATAAATCACTATTACTTGTTCTATGATTTAGATTGTGGACATACGTTTCATACACCTATTAAAAAAGAAGAATTAGACAAATATTCTTTACCCATTATTGAAATTAGTGAGTTAGAAACGACGGGACATAAAGTCAATGATTTGCTAAGTGTACAATTTGTACGAAAAGTGATTCGATTGATTGAAGATAATATGTATATATTACAGTAAAAGCGTTGGAAAATTCCTACGCTTTCTTTCTTATAATGCATATACTTTATCGGCTCTTTGGGCCATTTTTTTTGAATGTGTGACAATGATAATGCATTTTCCTTGTTCTTTTAAAACATCAAAGATATCCATAATTTCATCCCACGTATCCGAATCTAAATTTCCCGTTGGTTCATCTGCCAAGATGATTTTTGGATCATAACTCAAAGCTCTTGCGATGGCCACTCTTTGTTGCTGAGCACCCGAAAGTTTTTAAGATACGACGATGAATCTGGTCTTGATCTAAACCTACTTTTTCCAATAATTCAATTGCTCTTACTTCTTTATCATTTTGATGCACATTCGCTATATCTATAGATAGAGTAACATTTTCAAATGCCGTTAACTTATTTAATAAGTACTGACTACTCCTCACCGCAAGCAGTGCGGGTTCTTAACTGACAACATTATGCAGCAATCGTACATTAAATATTATACAAAAAGATTACAGTTTTTAATAATGATTTGTGCTATAATACAAAATTGGAAAATATAACCGAGGTATAAGAAAGTGAAGAAAAAGACTATAGTTCCGTTGATTGTATTTCTTGTAGGAATATGTATATTGAGTGTATTTACATATAATACAAATGTTCAAATTCAAAAAGATAGGCGTACGATCGCAAAATTAAATGCAGTGACATATGGTCAGCATATAGAAAATGATATTGAAAATGGAATTGAAATAACAGATACTTTAAAACAGTTGTTAATAAATGGAAATGGTCAAATCATAAATTTTTCCAAAATAGCCGAAAATTTAATGTCTTATTCTGTGCAAAGTGTGCAATTAGCACCAAATGGAGTGGTAACAGATATTTATCCTGAAGAAGGAAATGAAACAGGTAAAATTGATTTATTAAAGGATTCAAAGCGAGGTGAAATTTCGAATTACGCAAAAGATCATAATATAACCATTATCCAAGGTCCTATTAAATTGAAACAAGGAGGCTCTGGGCTTGTTGTTCGCAATCCCATTTATTTAGAAGATAAAAATGGACAAGAATATTTTTGGGGATTTACAATTGTGATTTTGCGCGTTCCTGAAATTTTTGAGGATTCGACAAACGCTTTATCTAAATTTAAATATAATTACCGACTTTCAAGGGAAGTGTCTGTTTTAGATAAGAAATATGTGGAGGTTGATGCGAATTGTGATAAAATGATTCGCCCAGTCACTTATAATTTGACTGTTGGAAAAGAAAAATGGAAACTTGAAATCATGCCTAGAGCTGGATGGAGCAACTCTACAACTTTATATTTAATTTTCTTTGGAGGACTATCCTTAGTTATTCTACTAACTGGACTTACAATAGTCTTATTCCTTTTGGATGAAAGAAGAGTTGAATTAAAAGAACTAGCCAATAAAGATGGACTGACTAAGCTTTATAATCGATATGGATTTGATGAAATGGCCGAAAAGATGATTTCAAAAAATCCAAAAGAACATTGCGTAGCCGTATTATTAGATGTAGATGATTTCAAATTAATAAACGACATGTATGGACATGCCTATGGGGATAAAGCTTTAATAAGCCTATCTGAAAATATGCAAAAATTTTTTTCATCTTCTGCATTGCTTGGTAGAAATGGTGGAGATGAATTCTGTATTCTTTTGCCAAATTGTACAATGGAAGAAGTGAAAGAATCTTTGATTGAATTCACAAAAACGCCAAAAACATTTTCGTATAAAGGGCAAACATATTCTTTTTGTATCTCACTTGGTTATGCCGAATATCCAAATAATGCGATTGAAAGGTCTCAACTCATGCGTTGTGCCGACACAGCTCTTTATGAAGTAAAACTTCATGGTAAAAACGGATGCAAGGCTTATCAGGAAGGTTTTCAATCTGGTGTTCGTAAACAACTAGGGTTTGTGTTAAATGATATTTCTGAAAATTTACCTGGTGCTTTTATTATTTATCGAGCGGATAAAGAGGATGATGAAATCTTTTACGCAAATAAAGAATTTTTAGATATGGCTGGATATGAAAATCTAGATGCGTTCTTTAATGGCACAAAGAAAAGTTTTAGAAACTTAATTCGCGAAGACCAACAAAAAGCGGTAGAAACTAGTATTTGGAATCAAATTGAAAGTGGAAGTAAGAATGACTATATTCATTATCAATTAAGAAGACAAGATGGAACCTATATTCCTGTACTTGATCAAGGAAGAATTGTGGAAAGCGAACGTTTTGGTCGAGTTTTCTATGTTTTATTTATGGATTGGCAAGCTATGCAGTCGCATTATAGTGAAAAGTTTAACGCAAAAGATGTGTGATAATTTTTGTCACACACCTTTTTTCGTTTTATAATGAAACCATGAAAAATAAAAATTTAATTTATCAAATACTAATTAGTTTTGTGTTGGTTTCTGTTTTAACGAATATGGCATGTTTGTTTATTCGTAACAGCGTAATTCAACAAGAAAAATTAAAGGCAGAATATACAGTAAATTCAACAATCAATCGTGTTGAAATAAAGCTTGAGTCGTATATTGAAAAAGTAGGCTTTTTAAAGAAGACCATTGAGGCTGGAATTGATTTAGACGATGCTTACTTTGAATCTGTGGCATCTAGACTATATGGAGATGATCCGGCTGTTAAGACAATTGAACTTGCGCCAAACGGAATTATTCAAAATGTATATCCATTTAAAGAAAATCAAAAAGCTATTGGCATGAATATGTTGGCAGAATATGAACGTAAAGAGGCTGCTACTTTGGCAAAAGATACAAGGAAATATACATTGGAAGGTCCTTATGATTTAAAACAAGGTGGAAAAGGAGCTTTATTATACGATCCCATCTATGTGAATGAAAAGTTCTGGGGATTTTCCATTTTAGTCATTGATTGGGATGCATTTTTAGATGAAATTCACTTAAGCGATTTGAAAAAAGCATCTTATGATTTTGTCATTTGGAAAACGGATCGTGTCACAAAGAAAAAGATAATTATTTCTCAAAGCTCAAAAAATATAGATTCAAATACATTGTTGATCAAGCTTCCCAACAATAAATCGAATTTTGAAATTGTGCCAAAACAAGGTTGGATCAATACATATGTAATGATAAGTTTAGCTGTCGCTAGTATTTTGATCGATTTTCTAGTAACGGCCGCCATTGCTCAATTTGAAATTCGCCATCGAAAAGATTTAGAGTATGCCAGTCAAATTGAATGGCAGGCAAAAAAAGCACAAGAAGCAAGTGCTGCCAAATCTCGTTTCTTATTTAGTATGTCACACGATATTCGTACACCTATGAACGCAATTATGGGATATACGGAATTAATGGAAAAGAATGTTGGAAATATTGAAAAAGAAAAAGATTATCTATCCAAGATTCACTCTTCTAGTAAATTTCTTTTAGATTTAATTAACTCCATTTTAGAAATGGCACGCATCGAAAGTGGAAAAGAAACATTGAATATAAAGGCATGTAATATATTTGATGTGTTAGATTCTTTGAATTCAGTCTTTGAAAAACAAGCTGAACAAAAAGGCTTAACCTATCAGTGCACCACAAAGATTGAACATCCATATGTGTATTGTGATCAAATTAAGTTTGAAGAAATATTGTTGAATGTGGTTGGAAATTCCGTGAAATATACTAAAAATGGGAATATTTCGATTCACGTTGAAGAAGTAGAATCTGGCCAGTTTCAATGCATGATTCAAGATACAGGTATTGGAATGAGCGAAGCGTATTTGCCACATGCCTTTGAAGACTTTTCTAGAGAAAAATCAGGTACGCAAACGAGCGTAAAAGGTACAGGACTTGGCTTATCGATTGTAAAATCTTTGGTTGAATTGATGCATGGTACAATTGAGATTTCAAGTCAAGTCAATCAAGGGACAACAACTCGAATGAAATTTCATTTTGAAATTGCCAAAGAAAGTGAGTTAGAAAAAAATCAAGAAACGAATATTATAGACCTTAAAGGAAAACACATTTTACTAGCTGAAGACAATGATTTAAATGCAGAAATTGCGATGACACTTTTATTTGACTATGGATTGATTGTAGATCACGTAAGTGATGGAATTGCTTGTGTAAAACAAGTCAAAGAAAAAGAATACGATGTAGTTTTAATGGATATTCAAATGCCAAATATGGATGGCTATCAAGCAACACAAAAGATTCGTGAATTTAGTGATATTCCAATTGTGGCGATGACGGCCAATGCCTTTGAAGAGGATAAACAAAAAGCATTATCCATTGGAATGAACGGACATATCGCAAAGCCAATCGATATGGATAAAGTTATTAAAACACTATCAAATGTTTTTGTGTTTAAATGTCCCGTTTGTGGAAAATATACATTTCAATCTGGACCAGGAAGCTATGAAATCTGTCCAGTATGTGGATGGGAAGATGATAAAGCGCAATATAAAGATCCAAATTTAAAAGGTGGAGCCAATAAACTAAGTTTGAAGGAGTATAAAGAACGATATGAAAAGAATCATTAATAAATATTTGCTCTTATTCCTTTGTATATTCTCACTTGTACTCCCAACAGGATGTGAAATTAAGGAACAAAAACAAGTAGTCGTAGACTATCAAGAATACCATTTTCGTAATGAAGATTTGTTAGAGTCTCACTATGAAAAACATGGTAAAGAAATGGGATTTTCATCATCAAAAGAATACGAAATGAGTGCCAGTGATGTAGTCAATAATCCAGAGTCCTTACATAAAACAGAAAAAGAAGATGGAGATGATGTATACTACAAAGAAAATACCAATGAATTTGTGGTTGTATCCACGGATGGGTATATTCGAACCTATTTTAATCCAGATTCTGGTAAGAAATATTTTGATAGGCAATGATGAAAAAAAGACCGAATGTCAGATTAAAACCTGAATATTCGGTCTTTCTTGTCATTAAGCTAAAACTTTTTCTGGTTGTTTATAAATATTTCTATTTAAAATACGAACCAAAACAGGAATGACAATCAATTGAAGGATGATACCTGGAAGACAAGTAATAAAGCTAGCCATCATAAATACAGATAATGTATATCCTTGTGTACTAAGAATACATGTATTGACAAAACCATTCATAATTCTTCCTGCAAGCATCGCAATGATCAAACTCATATATAGTTTTGTCATTTCATTCTTCATTGAAATATATTGTGTACATAAACCAGCTACTAAACCATATACCGCAAGTTCAATCATCATTTGTGGCAACATCATTGCAGGTGGCATACCTGTTGTCACACTTGAAAGAAATGGTGTAATAATTCCACATGCTAAACCATATGGCCATCCACAAAATAATCCACAAATTAATACAGGAATGTGCATTGGTAAAAATATGCTTCCAGCATTTGGAATCACATGAAATGCCATTGGAAGTAATACACCTAAAGCGATGCATAAAGCGCAAGATACTAGTTTTTTGGTGATACTATTCATCATTAAATACCTCTTCTTCTAAAATATACTTGGTAAGGATGTATGGACAGATTAAGATTTAACATTGCACATATTGTTTTAAATAATCGATATCTAGAATTAATATTTTTTGATTTACAATCTTAATGACGCCTTCCTTTTTTAGCTCACAAAGAATTCGACTCACACTGTTTCGAGTGGAAATTCCACAAAATCCTGCAATATCATCATTTGTGATTTGAAAATCAATAAGAATACCCGCTTCTACTTTTCGACCAAATAAATGGATTAATTGATATAAGAAGGAGCATATTGCACCTGTTTTTCCATTCATCATCATAAGTTGTTGGCGAAAAATAGCTTCCGTTAATTTTTCTCGATAATATGCGTTTACATAATCTTGTAATTTTTGATATTGATTTACATAACTCCAAAATAACACTCGAGGAATTCTATAGAATGTGGCCACATCACTTTCAACACGAACATTAAATGGAGCAGATGTATATTGACTTACTTCATCTTTTAATAAAGAAATAATATCAGGTGTATTGATATAAGAAATGTTGAATTCACGACCATCATGCAGGATGATACTTGTCTTAATTACCCCTTCTTTTAACACATAGGTATCTTGTTGTTCAAGCCCATAATATGCTAAATAGGTGTGTCTTTTTTTCTGTATAATAGGCACATTTTTCTCTTTTAGACACATTTAATAAATTAGGATATAAAGCTAAAATCAACACTCATACAAC
>OHDG01001426.1_pt1 | contig 10624 bp, 10 predicted proteins | sample 1566961 | NCBI WGS metagenome assembly OHDG01 (sample SAMEA3879539, study PRJEB24766) | human gut metagenome | biome: human-associated habitat; feature: feces | place: USA | collected 1985/1987
ACTTTGGCTTTCTCAGCGTCAATAGCCGATTTTTTGTTCTTCAACCATGCTTCGAAGCGTTGTTCTGCAACCTCTTCGGTAAAAGCACCTTTTTTTACACCGCCCAATAAATGTTTTTTCATCAATACGAGCCGGACAATAAATAGCGGCTCCTTTCATTTCATATTTTCCTTCAAAATCGAAGAATCCACCTGTGATTTCAATTTCATCGACTGATCCTGTAAAGATTTCTTCATTTCCCATAACGGCACAACCAATCTCAAAGCCCTTAATTACTTTTTCGACTAAGATCTTACCTCTACCATCATAGAAGAATGCATCTTTACATGCACTTTCAAATTCTTCTTTGTTGTTGACAAAATGCACACCATAGCTACATTACATGGTTTAATGATCCATGGCAATTCAATCTCTTCTTGAATTTGTTCAAATGTAGGATTTTCTCGATTGGCATATAAACAAATGTAGTCAGCACAAGGAATTTTTGCTTCTTTACACAAAATATGCATAATTTCTTTATCCATTGACATAGCACTTGACATAACATCACAACCTACATAATGAATATTCATCAATTCAAGTAAACCTTGAATCAATCCATCCTCACCATTTTTACCATGTAGTACCGGGAATACACAGTCTAGTTCAATCACTTTATTTGAACCATCTAATGGCATGATTCCCCCGTTTACCCATGCACAAGATACACAAGTTTCTTCATTTTCCCATGTATCATGTTCAATAGAATCCACATCTCCATTGTATAAATAGAAATGTCCGTTTTTATTAATACCAATTAAAGTCATTTCATAGTTGTCTGCATGAATTTGACGTAAAAAGGAAGTGACAGAATGTAATGAAACAGAATATTCACTACTTTGTCCCCCAAATACGACACCTAAACGTAATTTACTCATTGTTTTTCCCCCTAAAAGCATCTACTAATGTATCCATCTTCATCGCTCTTGAACCTTTGATCATAATAATGCAATCTTTTTCTAACAAAGGTTTACAAGCTTCATATATCTCATCTTTAGTTTCATACCATTTTCCATTAAAACCATCGGCCGTTTCTTTTGAAAGAGGACCTGTACAATAGATTTCGTCCACACCTTTTTCTTTGGCATAAACACCCACATCATAATGCAACTGTTTTTCTTCACTACCAAGATCTAACATATCCGATAAAATGGCAATATGTTTATTGGCCGGAAGTTCCATCAATGTATCAATGGCTGCCTTAGCACTTTCTGGATTTGATTTATATGTATCATCTAAAATATATGCATTTTTTACTGAAATTAGCTGCGTACGCATCTTTGTCATTTCTAGATTTTTCAATCCATTTAAAATCGATTCTTCTTTTAAATGACAAGCTTTTGCGATATAGATACACGGCAATGCGTTCATTGCCTGAAAATCACCAAATGCACGCAAATGTACAGGTGTATCTAAAATATTACAATTAAATGCAATTCCTTCTTTATCATATTCAATATCACTTGTGATTGAAACATCTCCACCTTGACCAAAAGATACGACTTTTTTATTTTCTGTATCTAAAGTACAAAGCACTTCTTGGATTTCTTTACTTTCATAATTATAAAGGAACAATCCATTTTCTTTTGTACCCTCTAAAATTTCACATTTAGCCTGGGCAATCTGTAATTTCCCACCCAAATTTTCCATATGAGCCGAGCCAATTGAAGTGATGACAGAAATATCCGGTTGTGCAATGGAAGTTAATTGTGTAATTTCACCTTTATTTTCCATACCCATTTCTAAAATGGCCACTTCAATATCTTCATCAAAATCAAATATCGTTAAAGGAAGTCCAATCTCACTATTGCGGTTTCCTTGTGTCTTCTGTGTTTTTTTCTCTTGTGAAAAAATACTATATAACATATCTTTACAACTTGTTTTACCATTTGAACCCGTTACACCAATAACTAAAGGATGTAACTCATCCAGATATGCTTTTGAAAGATCCTGCATAGCTTGAAGTGTATCATCTACTAAAATTACAGGAAAATCAGGATATGGGACATGGTCTTTTTGCCACAAACTAATCAAAGCACCATCTTCAATTGTTTGTTTGGCAAATGTATGTCCATCCACTCTTTGGCCAATAATAGGTACGTATAAAACGTCTTTTGTCACTTGTCGTGAATCAATCACAACACCATGAATTTTTTTTGTATCATCAATATCACCATGCAAAGTTGCATGCATCATATTTGTTATTTCATGAATGGTTTTTACAATCATCTCAAAACCTCCGCTTAGTTTACATTATAGCATAAAACTAGTTGTCAATATTTATATTTCAAGAAAAAACCAAATTTTCCCATTTTTAACTCTTGCAAACTCATACATTTTCATGAATTGAGACAAAAAATCATCAAAAGTGGGGCCTAAACACTATATCGTTGAAATATCACATATTTTCCCACACTTTTCACATTTTATTTGACACAACTTATGGTATACTTCTTTACAAGCAAGGAGTTTGAAGACCTTGCCGGTATGAAATCAGTCTATGGTATTCATACTATTTTCTATCCCCTTATTGAAAAGCCAGACACCCCCTTAGTCTGGCTTTTCATTTTATCTAAAACGATGTATTATTTTTAATAAGGAGGACTTAAACCTATGTGTATTTTTTGTATGATTGCTAATGGCGAAATTCCAAGCAATAAAATTTATGAAGATGAAAGTGTCATTGCCTTTCTAGATATCAATCCAACTTCTTATGGACACACCCTTGTTGTTCCAAAAGAACATTGCGATTCATTTCTAGATTGTCCAGATGAAACCAGAAATCATGTTTTTGCAGTTGCAAGTAAACTTGCCAATAAATTAGAACAAACTCTACATTGTGATGGCATTAACATCTTAAGTAATGTTCATGAAGCGGCTGGACAAAGCGTAAATCATTTCCATGTTCATTTAATTCCACGCTATAAAGATAATGATCGTGTTACGATTGAATTTCATGAAATCGAAAAACCTGATTTTGAAGAATTAATGAATAAACTAAAATAAAGAAGTCGTCGACTTCTTTATTTTTTTTGCTCAATTTGATATTTTGACGAATAGACACGATCTACATACCCATTAAAATCTTTACCATCCAATTCATCCTGTGTTAAATATGCTTTTTCTCCATATATGTTGTGTGTATCAATTTCATTGGAATCATTGATATTTGGAATACACACCATATAATAAAGAACTTCTGAATCATAAGTCATTTGTACAATATACACAAAACGATCACTATTCTTTTTCTGGTTCGATTTTAAATATGCTGAATATACAATTTTCATTTTATCAAGACTTGGTGTCTTTTCTTCTTTTCCATCTAACTTATAGATTGCATCCTGATTTTCCTTTACGTAATCAAGTGCAGCATTTCTACCATCTTGAATCAATGTCTTAGGAATATCCTGCAAAGCCAAATAACGATTGGCAAGTCCTTCAACGACAACATTTGCCTCTATACTTTTAGGTTTGTAATGATATTGATTTGCTAAAGCCTCATCATAGGTTGCCGTAACGTGAATTGTATCTCCATTGGATAAATCTGAACTTGGACTCACTTCATATTTGACTGAATTCAAAAAGTCCTGCATTCTTTGATTCAATTCCCCCTGCTTTGCGCTTACCACAACACTTGCATTCCCATTTTCTCCAACATAGGTATATTGCGCATTATCCATAATATCCACTTCAACATTACGCAAAAAGAAGAAATAAGCAATCAATACAAGAATCATTACCATACCAAGTAAGCTGATAAAATATATGAATTTATTCTCTATCTTTTGTTTATCCATCATTAGTCTCCTAATCAAAATATTGTGCATTTTCAATCGCATTCGAAATATACAACAAGAGATCCACATCCACTTGATCTTGTATAATTTCTTTTGCATCCTGAATACACATTTCCATCATAGCCTGATCTTTTTCAAAATCACCAAACACAAGACAAGGCATACCACTTTGTCTTATTCCTAAAATATCACCTGGACCGCGCATATGCAAATCATAATTTGATACTTCAAAGCCATCCTTCAATTCTTCCATCTTTTTTAAACGCTCAATCGCCTGCGGATCATTTGATGATGACAACAAGAAACAATATCCTTGTTTTTTGTCACGAGCTACACGTCCTCTTAACTGATGTAATGTACTTAAGCCAAAGCGATGCGCATCATAAATGACCATCACACTCGCATTGGCTACATCAATCCCAACTTCGATAACGGTTGTAGAAACAAGAATATCGAATTCATGCTTAGAAAACTTGTCCATCGTCTCTTCCTTTTCTTGACTTGTCATTTTCCCATGCAACAAGCCAATTCGCACATCCTTTAATGTCTTTGTCATTCCCTCATAAATTTCAAACACATTACGCATCTTATACTCATCATTTTCTTCAATCGCAGGACATACGACATAACATTGTCTTCCTTCTTTAATAAAGTTTAAAACATCATTTAAACAAGGTGCCATACTTGCCGTTTTAAAGTATTTTGTGACAACACTCTTTCTTCCTATAGGCATCGTATGAATCGAACTAATATCCATATCCCCATATAAGAAATGTGCATATGTTCTAGGAATCGGTGTAGCTGACATCATTAAAAAATCAACACACTTTCCCTTTTCTAACAAAGACCTTCTTTGTTTCACCCCAAAACGCTGTTGTTCATCCGCAATCACAAGACCTAATTTATGAAATACAACATTTTCTTGAAACAGAGCATGTGTTCCCACTACATTAAAAATCTTGCCATTTTCAAGTTTCTCTAAAATTTCTTTCTTTTCCTTAGCCGCAAGACTTGAAACATATAAAGTCGCTTCAAGACCTAATTTATGCATATTCTTTACATGTTGTCTTGCCAAAATTTCAGTTGGTGCAAGTAAAGCCGATTGATAACCTGCAAGTTGATTGGCATACATACTAATTTGTGCCACAATCGTCTTGCCACAGCCAACATCCCCTTGAACAAGGCGAAACATCACATTTGTACTTTTTAAATCATATAGAATATCATCAATACTTGAAAGCTGATCTTTTGTCAATTCAAAAGGAAGATTTGAAATCCAATTTTTTACTGTAGAAACTGAAAAATCCTTTTTTGTTTTAATTTCTTTCTTTTCATGCATCGACTGCATTACACATTGAAAACACAAAAACTCTTCATATTTTAATGTACGAATGGCTGCATGCAGCTGCTTTTCATTTTCCGGAAAATGAATCCACTTATAAGCGGTTGATATATCTAGTAACTTATACTTTTCAACATATCTTTGAGGTACTCTTTGAGGCAGAATATCCACATGTTTAAGCGCCTCTTTCATAATCGCTTGAATATCCGACTGTTTTAAACCTTCAATTAATGGATACACAGGATGTAACCCCAATTGTTGATCTAAAGGTTTGAAATTATAAGTGGAAGCTAATACATTATTATTTCCTTGGTATTGCCCATAAATCGTTATCGTCTTACCAAAACCAAACTGACTTGGCCATGGACGATTAAATAAAGTAATATTTAATTCTTCATTCCATGACATCACTTTAAATTTAGTCATCGAACGATTCTTAGATAAACGGATCACTCGTGCTGCCGAACAAATCAAACCTTGAAAAACAACATTTTCTTTTTCGTTCCACGAAGCATAAGGCAAAGTTTGTACCGTGTCATAACGCAAAGGATAATATTTCAATAAATCTTCAACCGTTAAGATATTCATCTTTACTAAAAGGCCTAGTCTTCGACTGGTAATTTTTAATTCGTTAATCTGCATCTAAAAGACTTCCCACATAAGAAACATAGTTTAGTTCAAGAACGCAATAGAAAAAGCCCATCAAAAAATTCACAAATAAATAAGTAAACATCGATGCAAGGCTGGATTGAAAGCTTACACCTAAAAATAAATACATCATCCAAGATATCATGGGATTACCCATATACATAGAGCCCACTAAAATACTTTGGGCATTAAAGCCTTGGGCTGCACTAAATAAACCACCTGAAATCGTATCCAATATGACAATGCAAATTAACAGTGTACAATACCAGTTCAACATCTTTTTCTGATGTTTTTTTATGGCAGCCGGGATAAATTCCTTTAAGTTTTTGTCATGAATCAAACCATAATAGAAAATCAACTGGAATGGTACCATCACAACTAAACCGAATGCACTCATAAGCTGTAATACTAACATTAAGCTTGTATTATTTGCGCAAACATTTACAAGATTTGAAAGAATTCCACTCACAATCAAGATATAAATACCTTGTAGTACGAATACTTTTAAAATTGCAGAAGCCGAAAAGTTCTTTGTCTTCCAGATCTTTGTACAGATGAAGTAAAAGCCTAGACTTGATAATAAGCTTAGTACAACTTCTAAACTTTGCCTTATATAGACATTCATAGCAGATGCACTCATCAACAAATATGCGATATTGTATAAAAAACATAAAACTAACGTTAATACGATTGTTTTATATATACTTCTAAAATGTAGTTTTGACATTAATTTTTTCATTGAAAAATCTCCTTTTTGGTTAAGATACATGTATTCTAATCCTTTGTCCAAATACAATTTAATTCAAATGACCAGAATCACATCCACAAGCATGTATCTGTGCTATAATATTAACAAATTTATGGAGGAAATGTATATGAATTCAAAAATAAAACGAATTCTTGACTTCTCAACTGCCTTTGGACCAAGTGGCATGGAAGATGAAGTATCGAAATTAGCCATGGAAGATGTCAAAGACATTTGTGAAGTTCATGATGACACAATGCGTAATACATATATGCATTTTAAACAAGATAAAGAACACAAGACAACCATTCTTTTGGATGCACATGCAGATGAAGTTGGTTTTATTGTGCAAGCCATCAAGCCAAATGGTACAATTCGCTTTTTACCACTTGGTGGATGGGATCCAAAAAACATCGTATCAGGTGAAGTTTGGATTTTAAATGATAAGGGTGAAAAAATTTCTGGTATTGTCGCAAGTCAACCGGTTCATTTCTTATCCGAAGCAAAGCGCAATGGAAAAGTAGATTTTGATGATTTAGTTATTGATGTAGGAGCTACAAGTGCTACTGAAGTGAAAGAAGATTTCCATATTTCTGTCGGTAATTTCATGTGTCCTGCCGTTACTTGTAAATATGATGAAGCCCACAAAATCTTTTTAGGTAAAGCTTTTGATTGCCGTATTGGATGTGCTGCCGTAATGGATGTTCTTCACCAATTAAAAGATGTAAATCATAACATTGAAGCCACATTAACAGCGCAAGAAGAAGTGGGTGAAAGAGGTATGGATACGGCCATTAAAAACTTACATCCTAATATTGCGATTTGTTTTGAAGGGTGTCCAAGTGATGATACTTTTGAGCAAGATTACATGATTCAGTCGGCTCTTAAAAAAGGGCCAATGTTACGTTGGTTTGATCGTTCATACATCACTAGCCCTCGTTTTATGCGCTATGCGATCGACTTAGCTCACAAAAAAGATATCCCTGTACAAGAAAGTGTAAGAAAAGGCGGAGGAACCAATGCAGGTATCACACATCGTTACAACATACCAACGATAATCATTGGAATTCCTGTTCGTTTTGCGCATGCTTCTTTTGGCATTTGTTCTGAAGAAGATTATGACAATGCTGTAAAACTTGCGGTTGAAATCATTAAAAATATCGATGCTGAAACGATTCGAGGTTTCTAAATGGAAAAAATCGCCGTTGTAACAGATACGGGTTCAAATTTATCTTTTGCGCAGGCAAAAGAATTAGGAATCTATCTACTCCCTTTACAGATTACGATTGATGAAACAACCTATCAAGATACATTAGAAATTTCTACCCAAGATATATATAACGAATTAGCGAATGGTAAAATGCCAAAAACAAGTATGGCTGCTTATCAAAAAATTTATGATTTATTTGAAGAGCTAAAGAAAGACTATGACACAATATTTGCCGTTCCTTTGACAAATGGATTATCTACAAATGCTAGCACCATGCAAAGTATTGCACGTGAACTCGAAATGAATGTACATGTCATTGATATGTATGCAACATGCGCACTTGAAAAACATGTTGCGATTTGGATCAAGAAGTTGGTGGATGAACATAAATCTTCAGAAGAGATTTTAAAGATCATTCAGCCTGCTATTGATGAATCCAACTCATTGATTCTTGTCAAAAATCTTCAACATTTAAAACGCGGTGGAAGATTAACGCCAATGGCTGCAGCACTTGCGGGTTTATTAAAGATCTATCCTGTTTTACATATAAATAAAAGTACAGAAGGTAGAATTGATGTTTTAAATAAAGTTCGTACAGAAAAAAGAGCCGACGCCTATGCGATCGATAAAATCATGGATGATATTGATATTCAACATACGCATATTTATATTATTCATTCTAATTTTTTAGAGGGGGCTGACCATTTTAAAAAATGTTTTATCGAAAAAGGTGTACCTGAACAAAATATTCATATAGACTATATTAGTTCTGTAATTGCCGTACATACTGGTCTTGGTTGTATCGCAATTCAATATATAAGAGAGGAAAACTAAAACATGGAAACAAAAAATATTTTAATCACAATGAAAAATGGAGATCAAATCAAAGCTGAACTATATCCTGAGATTGCTCCAGAAACGGTTGAAAACTTTTTGAATCTAATCGAAAAGAAATTCTATGATGGACTTACTTTCCACCGTGTTATCAAAGGATTTATGATTCAAGGTGGATGCCCTATCGGAAATGGTACTGGTGGTCCAGGTTATACAATTCATGGAGAATTCGCATCTAATGGATTTAAAAACGATTTAAAACACACTCGTGGAGTTTTATCTATGGCACGTGCTATGGATCCAAATAGTGCAGGAAGTCAATTCTTCATTATGCACCAAGATGCACCTCATTTAGATGGTGAATATGCTGCGTTTGGAAAAGTGATTGAAGGTATGGAAAATGTGGATAAAATTGCGAAGACCCCTACTACATTCAATGACCGCCCTAGAAATCCTCAAGTGATTGATACAATCACACTTGTTGACTAATGACGCTACAACAATTGCGCTACGTGATCCAGGTCGTTGAATCTGGATCTTTTAATTCCGCAGCTAAAGCCTTATTTATTTCACAACCATCTTTATCAAAAGCCATTCATGATTTAGAAGAAGAAATGTCCATCTGTTTATTTGTTCGCACAAACAAAGGTATTTTACTTTCTGAACAAGGTGAAAAATTTTTAGGATATGCTAGACAAGTCGTTGAACAAGCAAACTTACTTGAAGAACAATATAAAAATGCCGTTCCTGCAAGAACTGTATTTGCGATATCAAGTCAACATTATGCCTTTGTGGTCAATGCCTTTGTTGCCTTAGTCAAAGAGTATAATCAAAGTGAATATGAATTTTCTTTAAGAGAACAAAGAACATACGATATTATTGATGATGTTAAAAATCATCGCAGTCAATTGGGAATTCTTTATCTTTCTCATTTTAATCGTGAAGTTATTCAAAGTATTTTAAAGAAAGAACATTTAACATTCACAAAACTATTTGAGGCTAAACCTCATGTCTTTGTATCTAAGACAAATCCTTTATCCATAAAAAAATTAGTGAAAATGGAAGATTTAGAAAACTATCCTCGTTTAACTTATGAACAAGGAATCAACAATTCATTTTACTTTTCAGAAGAATTACACAGTACGCAACCATCTAAAAAGAGTATTGTTGTTTCCGATCGTGCTACCTTATTTAATTTATTGATTGGACTTGACGGATATACGATTTCTTCAGGTATCTTAAGCACGGATTTAAATGGAAACAATATTGTATCCATTCCACTAGATAGTGATGAAGTCATGGAAATAGGCTATATCAGTGATGGAGTCTTATCCAACATGGCAAGAAACTATCTAAATCATCTAATACAATATATTGAACAGACCAAGTGAAATTGGTCTTTTATTATAGCTTTTACCTATAACAGCATAAAGATTTTTTCAATTATTCTATACTCTACAAATATGATAGACTTAACACACACGAAAGTTGAGGAATTTAATTATGACAGTTCAAACACCTTATAGATATGATGTGGTCGGAAGTTTTTTAAGACCCGAAAAATTAAAACAAGCTCGCAAAGATTATGAAGCCAAAAAGATTTCAAAAGAAGAATTAACCAAAGTTGAAGATGCATGCATTACAGATTTAATTCAAAAAGAAAAGGCAGCCGGACTTCATGTCATTACAGATGGTGAATTTAGACGTGCTACTTGGCACTTAGACTTTATGTGGGGATTTGATGGCGTTTCTCATACACCAACAAAAACAGGTCTTCCTTTCCATGGTGAAGCCGCTATGATTGATGATACATATATTACTGGAAAAGTAGGCGTGAATGGTACGCATCCTTTTGTAGAACATTTTAAATTTGTGAAGCAGTTTGAAGATGAAAATACGATTGCCAAACAAACAATTCCAGCTCCTGCACAATTTTTAGAACAGATGATTCTTCCTTTTGCGCTAGAAAATACGAAAAAATATTACGAAGATACAGAAGAATTGGT
>OHDG01001428.1_pt1 | contig 10609 bp, 9 predicted proteins | sample 1566961 | NCBI WGS metagenome assembly OHDG01 (sample SAMEA3879539, study PRJEB24766) | human gut metagenome | biome: human-associated habitat; feature: feces | place: USA | collected 1985/1987
AATGATTTAATGGGTACGAGTATTGCAGAATCGCACCGTGATTGCGATTGATTTCCGCACCCTATAATCAGCAGGGTGAATATGAGGAGTATGTAGGTTTTCATCTTCTATGACGCAACTGTAGAATGTTTCCTTACCTACTGTAAAGAATAGTATTTATTTTCACAATATTCTTTTTTAACTAATCGTTTTTCGACTTTATATGTAAAAACAGAATCACTAAAAAAGATTGGGCGTTCTTTAATATAAGTTAATTCATAGCTTTCTGTGGAATCGTTCTTTTCGTATATTTCCTCTTTTTGACGAAAAACAGTTAATAATATTATTTTACCTTCATCAAAACGGGTAAAATCATCTATTTTCGTATAGGGTGGGTCTTGAAAAACGCCTTGGTATAAATCGTCTTGGGAATGAATTACATTATGATAACGATATGTGTTACAATTCTTTCGCCCAGCACCCCACATAGTGAGTACTAATGTGGCTCCGTTATCTTCAAAGAAAAATGGAACATCTTTACGCCTACTCTGTGCTGGATATTCGATTTCGTAAATATGGGATTTATCAAAAGATTGTATTGCTATGCTATCAGGAACATCCCTGTTTTCATTATTTAAGAAATAATGACTATGTACCATTGAAAAATGCCGCTTTTGCCCTCTGAAATTAATTATAGCTTTACCTACTATTTTGCCATAAAGACAATATTCAGGTTGCCACATGACATTAACTCTATATCCGTCTATCAGATTCGTGTAACGAATGTGAATCAATGAATCGGTCGTATTGGCATATTCCAATCGCATAGAATCCAATGCTGTTATATAGGCTCGTTTGACTGAATCCAATTTATCCGCAAAAATAGCCCGTTGCTGGCGTTGAATTCCACACCCTACAATCAGTAAGGCGAATATGGAGAGTAAGTAGGTTTTCATCTTAATAATTCCACTTTATCTCGGTGACAAACTTTTCTGAAAAGTATATATTTATAGACCCTTTTATAAACCTTGTCACGGTTCGTTGTGAATAGGTTTTCATCTTCTGTGACGCAATTTTGTAAATATATCCATTATATAGCCTGTGAAAATTATGTCACCAACGAACAAATAAACTTTCTCCAACGAATTGCTCAATTGGAGAAAGTCTATATGTTCCTTGTTCTATTTTTGTTTGATAATCAATTTTGAATTGATATTGTCAATAGTAACCGTTCCGAACCGTTCCAGAACTGTCTGGCCGAGTAATAGCGGAGCCTGCTGGTTGTGGACAACCGAAGCATCAACATTACGCAGAATGGCATCGCCAATCTTGATTTCACGCAGACGGATTGTCGTACCCTCGTGAATCTCGCCAGTTGCCACGCTGTAATATTCTTTACCCTTAATATCGTCTGATTTTAAATAGCCATTTTTAAGCATGAAATTAGCTTCCACCGAGGAGATTGTAACCGTACTTGCTCCCGTATCGAAAAAGAATTTTAAAGGCAATTCATTAATCGTACAGGGTATTTCATAAAGTCCGCTATGCATCTTTTTCATCTGTATCTCGGAAATCGTTTCAATCTTATCTTCTGCCTGTTCATCATCGGCTTCTATTCGAATAGGTTTTGCCTTATATTCTTCAATTAGATGCTTAAATTCGGGCAGTTCCCGAATTGCATCCATATCGTCATCATGTTCGATATGTGCAAACGAGCGATAACCATTTTCAAAGGCTTTGCGAAGTGCTGCAACAGATTCGTCCAAACGTCCCATGCGTGCCAACAGACATGCTTTATCGTAAAGGCCACCGCTTTCTATTGAATCGGCAGCAATTATTTTATCCATCCATTCGAGGGCTTCGGCCTCCCGCCCTAAAAGGTGGAGAGCATATTGGCGGCAACTGCCACTTCGGGCAACGGTATCTTGTCTTATTACCTCATTGAAATCGGCATCGGCTTTCTCTTTTTCTCCACGTTTCAGATACAATTCACCTCGTGTTAAAAAAATGTAAGGATAACTTTTATCGACATCAATTCCCGCATTGTAATCTTTCATTGCCGAATCATCATCGCCCGATAACTCATAGCACCAGCCCCGCTTGTAATAGGGATAGGCATTAGTCGGTTCAAGTTCTACCCCTTTCGTAAAATCAGCTATCGCCTCTTTATATTGCCCGCCCTCACGGTAATAATCGGCACGGGTAATAATCGCATCATAATCTTTGCCATCCCCCAATTCAATGCACTTGGTTATGTCCGCAATGGCTCGTTCTGTATCTCCTATTTCGTTGTAGCATTCGCTCCGATTGTAGTAGATTGGGATGGAACTTCCGAATTCCTGTTCCAGTTGATTGTAATATTGAATGGCATTTGCATAATCATGGCCCCACTTGTATATATGGATACGTAACTGTTTCCATGAGTAATCGTTATTTGTTTGAATTCGGGACTGTACTTTGGCTAATGCGTAACTCAAATGTTTGCCCATAATTGATTTCAGCAGGTGATGTCGTGGGTCATCCGATTTTTCAAAATAGATTACAGCGTCATCAATTGCCTTGTCCGTTTCACCCATTTTATCATAAATCTGCATCCGATAACAATAGGTTTCCTCGTAGTCAGCATCATATTTTTCGCATTTATTGACCAATTCCAATGCTTTATCATATTCCTTACGGGCAATCATATTGCGGATAAGGCCAATCATGGCGACCTGATCGGCTTCATCATGTTTCAACATCTGCCAATAGTCTGCATCTGCATTCGCATAATCCTTTAAATCGTAATAAATCTGTGCTCGTTCATAAAGAATATCGTAAATATCCGTTGTGCCTTTCTTGTCTTTCAACACTAATTTGTAAGCGGTATCATAGTCGGCAAGTGCTTTGTCGAAATCTTCCATATCGTAATATGCGCGGGCACGTCCCCAGTATATAGTGTATTTAGGGAATATCCCACCTTTTTTATAGTATTTTATAGCAAGGTTCATATCCGAAAGTGCATTCCCGTATTTCTTTTGTTTAAGGTATAAAGTTGCACGAACCACCCTTGCATCGGCATTGTCGGGAGTTTCTTGAAGCTGTTGGTCGAGGCATTCCATCACTTCCTTTTCGTCGCCGTTATTCTGCATTAGGTCGATGGCTTTTTGCAGGTGGTAATCTGACGGCTGTTTCTTTTGCCCATAACCGTTGTATGCTCCTGCACACAACAGCAGAATGATAAGTAAGTAGTTTTTCATTTAGTTGCTTGTAGTTTGCATTCTCTAGCTAATCGTTTGGATAGTCTGACCAACTTTTTCAAAGGGTCTATATAGAGGCCCCTTGAATAAGTCGGTCCTAAATTATTTCTTCTGTAAAATCAGAAACCAACTAATCTTTTTCTGTTGTTTTAACTCTTAAAGAAGGTCGTTTTCATCAATGATATAATATGCAATTCCGCAAATTATAACGGCGGCGACGATGAATTCAAACATTATATGTCGTTTTATTATGATTGAATTAAATGATTCGTTAAAATTAATTGCTGATAGTTAAAAACCAGCAACCCAAAAAGAATCCTATGATAACAAGAATGATAATTGCTATATCATCTTTTGTCTCTTTTTTCATTTTGTAAGATTTAGCAATAAAAATCAAATGTTTTTTCATCCCTCCTTTTTACACATTGAAACGCAAGCCCCCAAAAAATATGGGTTGTATTTAAATATGCTAAAAAATCTGGATTAATTCCGACTATTGAAAAACCTAATATATCGTCATATTCATTCGTGAACACTTTTAGATCGTCGAATTTTATATGCTCATCTTTAAACGTATATTGGTTGTATTTACTCGCTTCTGTAATTTGATCTATTCGCTCTGCACCCATTTGGTGGATAAAATCAAAAGGAATCATTAAAAATTGTCCTATCTCGTTTGCGGCTGTCAAGTCGAATCTTGCAAGATATTTAACAGCATTTCTTGTCAATTTTTCATTTAGGACTTTGTGAAAATCATCATAGGCTTTCATCTTAAATCAGTTTTTTAGTAGACATTCAAAGAAAATGATATTATTTGTAAATATAGAAAAGTTGCATTTTAGAGTTTTCTATTTAAAACCAATTCATTTACAAGTCTTTTTACACCAGAGGTTGCATAATCTTGTATATGCGAAAATCCATTAGGCAGTTTATCTGATAAATCAGTTGGGTCGATAATGAATTTGATGGCTTCCGAACGAACATATTCAACCAAATTAGCCGCAGGATATACTGTCAGAGATGTACCAATGACAACAAATATGTCCGCTTCCATTATCCAATCAATCGCAACTTCCATAGCATAGACAGATTCGCCAAACCAGACTATGAACGGTCTTAATTGTGAATCATCGCCTGCCTTGTCTCCTATTCGGATAGGAATATTTAAAGGATAGTCTTTTATGTAACGTGGATTTAATTTGTCTTTGGATGATGTTACTTTGGTAAGTTCCCCGTGCAGATGAATAACATGCGTGCTTCCTGCGCGTTCATGCAAGTTATCCACATTCTGAGTAATGATTGTAATTTTATAGTATTTTTCCAACTCTGCTAAAAGTAAATGAGCATAATTGGGTTTCACGTTTAATAGTTCGTTTCTGCGATAATTATAAAAATCCAAAACGGCCTGCGGATTTTCTTTGAATCCATCCAAAGACGCTAACTTTTTTGCATCATATTGTTTCCACGATCCGTTGGTATCTCTAAATGTAGCTAAACCACTTTCGGCACTAATGCCTGCTCCTGTCAAGACCACTAATTTTTGCTTTGCAGACTCGTTCGCCATATCTTAGGTGCACACCTCCAACCCCCAGATGTGATTAGTTAAAAAAGAAAGCGCAGGGTTGTACGCTTATTTATGATGTTAGGCTCTGGTAAGCCCTGCGATAAAATAAGCAACAACCCCACGCTCGTATCCAATAGGATATGGCGGGAGATTAGGTCTGCTTATTCTCATCGCAATTAAATTTACCAGATTCAACATCGAGAATAAACTTACGCTTCCGTAGTTCGTATGTTCCACAAATTTAGGAAACATTTTCGGAAAAACGCATAGCCCTAACTCCTTTTCGGGGTTGTTGCCCTTATTTTTGATTCTATGGTGCTGGCATAGCCTTATTTATTTAGTCATTACATAAAAACAGACCTTGCAGTCGGTTGTCAGTCCGTCTGCAAAGTCTGTCGTTCGTGTCATTCACTCCAATCGTTGTATTCGTCGGTCGGATAGAAATCGGGAAAGAGGTCGTGGAAATGGAATGCGAAAAACGCCATGTCGGTACACATCGTCTGGCGAAAGCATGTACCCATTGCAAAATCTTCGTCGTAAACATTGTAGTCTACACATCCGAACACGATGCTTTGACGACCGATTTTCTTCTCGCCCTCTGTAAAGCCGATGTAATAATAGGATTTTTGTCCTGTCCTGCGGTTGAATCGTCGGTTGAAAAGAATCGAATCCTTTTCAATCGTGTAGGCAAGATGATTACGCTCCAATAGCCGCCGAACGGATTGCATCGACAACTCTACATTCTTGACTGTCCCCATTTTTTGAATGTTTTGATTTATGATATAGTCGGGACAGGATGGGGAACCCGTTTTGAAGCGTAATAATCTATTCGTGCTACATGGTTTTCTTGCCTTTATTTTGTTGTTTCTGCAAAAGTAAATAATCGGATTCAGATTTGCAAGGGGAATCAGTCGATTCCCCCGCAAATTCTCTGAATTACATAATCCATGTAAATAGCCTGTCCGCTGGATTGCCTGCCCCACCAGTAGCAACCGTATTCCTCGATGATAACCTCGCCTTGTTCTTTCAGTCGTTCGGCCAGCCAAGAATCAATCAGCCACCATTCCATGACATCATCCGCGAACGGATAAAGATATTCTTCGGAAATAAGGTTTGCCCGTATCATTTCCTCGATAACCGTGCTTTGATTCTTCAAAACACAATTCTGTACTACTCGTTGCGCATTCATATAATCGGTTGTTGCGAGTTCATGCGTATTAGCCATCGGTTTGCAAAATTTGTGTGGTCAGCCTGTCGTTCCTCGGCGCAATTCTCCATTCCGTTTTCTGTCGGGTACGCACTATGCGATTCAATGCGGAGAGTTTTGTTGCAGTAATAGTACGGGATAAACTGCTTTGTACTTGTGTCAAATGCAAAATTCATTTCTGTACTCTGCGCAAGTTTACCTTTAGCTTCGTAGTATTCTACCAGCGAAATAAGGTTGTACTTTCCATTGCGCCCAATCATTGCGGCACGTAAGCGTGTGTAAACTCCGTTCCCGTGGTCGATTCTGTAAGCCCGCACGGCTAACAAGGCTTGCAGAATTTCTGTCGCCCTTTCATTTAATGTTTTCATGGTCTGTAAAGTTTAGAGTTATTCCCCATTACTTGTAAAAAGATAACTCCATTCATAACCAACTAAAAAGGGCGGCATATCTCCATGTAAGAATAGCTTTCCGATTCTATATAATTCCGATAATTCTATGCTGTTATATGGTTTCGGGCATAAATAGGGGGTGGTCTGTTTTATGTGGAATCCTATTAAATGGGATGGATAAAAATTCGGTTTTCCATCTGAAAAGGGGGAGGGGTGAAAAATAGCGAGTGTTTGCAAGAACAATTGAAATTTTATATATTTGTATATAAAATATTTAAATTATGTTCGATTTTATTTCTAACCTTTTTTCTCGCAAAAATCGTCAATTGCCAGTGCGAACATTAGAAACGATTAAGCCTGCTTGCAAAGTTTGTTTTATTGATGATAAGAATTTTAATCGTGTTATAGATATTCTCAAACGAGACGGTTGGACAAATGTTTCTCGAATAAAAGATGTTGAAGCATTAGAGCAGCAAGAGATAAGAGATTCCCATGTTCTGTTTGTTGACATTCAGGGGGTTGGTAAGAAAATGGGGTTTGCGGATGAAGGGTTGGGGCTAATCGTTGCTCTACGTGAAAAATATAAATATAAAAAGATAATTGTATATAGTGCAGAAGAACCTCAAAAAATTAAAGCCTTTCATAAAGGAATGAACGATGCAGATTATCGGCTTGCAAAAGACACGGACCCGTATGAATTTGAGCGTTTATTGGAGATATATGCAATGGAATGTTTTTCGGTTGAACAATGCGTAGAAAGATTATATAAAATAATATGCAAAGAATTGGGGTATGCAGTCGATAGAGAAAAACTCACAATAGCCCTAGCTAATGTTTATAACACTAAAAATTTTGAAAATAAAAATTTATCAAAATTATTCCAAATATCAAATGTGAGTTTAATATTAGATATTATAAAAATCTTTTGTTCAATTCCATAATGTATTATCATATCACCTCCCTAACAAATGATATTATAGCGAGTAATCTTCCTCCAGAGTTATGGAGTGAAGCAAACCGTTGTGTAAATGTGTCGGTAAGCGAATTATGTCCTATTAAAAATAAAAAAAAGCGACATGGTGTAATTTTATCCGATGAAATTAGATTATATCTATGTACGTATGATGAGAATATTACAAATAAAATATTTAAACGGTATCAAGAAACAGCCGCTTTTTTTGGAGCTGAATTAATTCAGCACAAAAAAAACATCACAAGGGAATGCCGAGATCAAGTTTCAATTTTAAAACACAATATATCTACCCAAAATGCAGATATTGTCCAAGAATTTGAAATGCTTTTTCCCCAAGAATCATTGAATCCTAAAGATACAAGAGCAAATCAATTAGAAGCCGTATGTAGTATTGTAAGTTCGCATGTAAGCGAAGTGGCTAAGTCGCTTTATCGCATTTGGAAATCATCAGGATTAATAAGGAATGAAATAGCTGTATATAATATGTTAACGTCTGATAATCCTTCTGACGATTTACAAATTCTACCGCACCAAATTCATAAATTAATTTTAAGGGCATTAAGTCCTCGATGGATTGATTTAAAAGCAAAAAATGTAACAGTTGATGTTAGGCCTTGTAATAAACTTGTAGCCATTGATTTTAGGACAATCTCTGTTGCATTATCCCATATGTTTGATAATGCATGTAAATATATTATGCCAAATTCAACTCTTGATATTGAATTTAAATCTTCTGCTTCAAATTTATTGGTTTCATTCAAAATGATTAGTTTGTATATTCAGAATACTGAACAAGATTTAATTTTTACAGATAATTATTCGGGAGTTTTTCCCCAAAGATTAGAGCGCAATGGAAAAGGGAAAGGCATGTGGATAGTGAAAAAAGTTATGAACTTGAATAAAGGAGATGTGATTTTAGAAATTGAAGCGGGAAACGAAAAAATTCATGGAATTTATGGCAGATATAAATTTACATTAAGTATGCCTATTATGGAAAATTTGACTGCAAATTAATGATTAATAACACAAACGCCCCGATTATATTGTCGGGGCGTCTGAATGAAAGTATATTATGTGAGTAGAAAAGATTGTGAATGTAGCTTGTTTGCCTTTATCGGGTCTTGGGTGCATAACACTTTAACGAAATAAGCCAGCGACACGGATTCGGGAATCATCTTGCACCGTTCATTTAGGGCGTAAGTAACCGACAGCGGATTATCTATTGGCAGATTCGGAATGTTGTATTTAGTAAGAATCCGATTCATTGCCCGTTCATTTCATTGCGGCGGATTCGTACCCTTTGTTATGCAGAATCGGCATATTTCATTATAGACGGCGTGTGCCGTGTCTTTCTGCGGCGGGTTTATAAAGCAATCATCCGTTATTTCGTAGCCGTTCGGCAGGGCCTTAATCAGACCTAATCCGTTACTCTCTTTAATAAGAGTGGAAACCGTATTACGATTCATTCCGACAGCATCGGCAATCTGTCCGATATTTCAAAGGATAGTATTCGTATTATTAAGACATATAGCCTTTAATAAGAGCAGAAAGCCCGCGATTTTCGGCGGGTGGTTCTTTGTAAAGAATCGGTTATCCACGAAATAGAAATCCGTTTGGGGATTGGCTATATAATAGGAATTACGGCGTTTGCATCCGTCGATTATGCGGGTTGTAACCTGCATTGCTCCGCACTCCTTTAATCGTTGGACAGACCGTTTGACGGTACGGATATTTACTCCCGTTATTTGGGACAGCCTTTCTTCCGTTATATGGCTTGTCTGTGTCTTGTAGTCCGATTTGCATTTAATCGTTGCTCAAACGTAAATGTCGGTCGGTTTGCCGTTGCCCGTCTGAAGCTGGCAAATTGATTTTGGAATCGTTGTATAATTCATCGTTAGCGACGTAATTAGTAAATAGTATTTCTTTTGTTTTTAATAATTTCCGAAAGCAGGCGGAGCCTAATGCGGCTTTGGCGGCTTTTCGGTTGTCGAATCATTTGTTTTGCGTTACATAGTACAGCATAGTCTGAAAATCGGGTTTGAGGCTCTTCAGAGCCGAGAGCCTAAATTAGGTGTTGGTTGGGTAGGTAGTGGTATAAGTGCCACTTTTGAGCACGAAGCAGGGGACAGATTTAGGCATCGCCCTTATCCCTCTTGCTGGCTTCTGTAAAGGTACAGAGGTTATTTTCAGCAAACAAATGAATCGGGGAATTCTTTATCGGGAGCCGAAATGAGGGCTTTTCAGCGAAATTCGCTAAATTTGGAAATAAAATAATTTGGATTATGAGTATTAGAACCGACGATTTAGGATTTGTCTTTTATGAAGCCGACGAACAAGAAGAAAAAGAGTTGGAATATGTATATGCGATTACCGATTCTTGGAATTATATGGGTGATGAAGTCATAGACACTTTCCCACGCAGATTTTGGGATAGGGTCTGTCAGGAGAAGATAAAAGCCCCGTTTACAAAAGAAATGTTTTTGCAGGAAACGGATATTATAGCGACAATTAAAGGCTTCGGATTGGACGTAAATAAATTTTGGTGGGCTGTGCTGTTTGTTTACGATTGGTCGATTGAAAAGTTTACCAAATGTTTTTGGGTTAAACTCCCGCCAAAATCATTAACCAAAATATTGGACTATATCGGAGATTCAAAAGATTTTGAGATTACATTCCGCGTAAAGGGTAAAAAGAGCCGCGAAGCAGACCCAAATGTAAAAGCAGCAGTTATGTATGGATTAAGGCAAAAACTCAAAGAGTGGAAAGACAAGGAGTTTTACCGCATAATAGATCATTCTACCTACACAACGACATTCACAAATTCATCCTATTATATGTGCTTTGCGGCGGATAAGTTCAAACATCTGTTCGATGCTTTGAAATTGCCGAATCGAGGTGCGGCGAATGAACACAGATGCGATAAAGAGGTATCTTATAATAAAATGTTGCTTATTTCCCGTCTGTTCTATTTTATGCGGCTGACACGAAATGTAAACTTTAAGGATAGCGATGAATCGCTGAAAGGAGTGCTGAAAACCTATGCAAACAAGCTGCCGCATACTGAATCCGCTATCTATGGATTTTAGGGAGTAGGAAATGGGCTGTTTTTTACTCCCTGCAAAGGGTCGCTGACAATAGTATTTTTGCAGTGTCGAATGGGATAAACCCGACGACCTGCAAACGCTTGGGCAAGGGATGCAGCATAATTTAGGGATAGTCATTTAATTCCTTCAATTTGAGTTAACCAGCAGACTTTCC
>OHDG01001432.1_pt1 | contig 10588 bp, 9 predicted proteins | sample 1566961 | NCBI WGS metagenome assembly OHDG01 (sample SAMEA3879539, study PRJEB24766) | human gut metagenome | biome: human-associated habitat; feature: feces | place: USA | collected 1985/1987
GGGCAGATAGATGATGCGTTTGGCTGTAACGGATGATGTGTTTCAATGGATAAATAGCGTAGGAAGGTATGAAAAACATAACATGGAATAAAGTAAAAACAACTGTCAAAGGTTGGCAAGTGGGAGACTACATCCGGCAGACTTCCATTGTGGTGATTGGTGTACTGATTACCTTTGCCGGTAGTGAGTTGGTTACTCAAAACTCCGAGAAGAAAGATATTCAAGCCACCATGTCGCTGATTAGGGATGAACTGAAAAGCAACCGGGAGAATTATGAGAGTATCGTTTCAGAGTTTAGAGAGGATGAACGTCTTTCCAGCTTATTGGTGGAGTATGACTTAAAGCATCGGACGATACCAGAAGATTCATTGATACAGTTCCGCTTTCTTATGGGGCATATCCGCAGTTTTTATTATAGTCAGAATGCATTGGATATACTTAAAAACTCCATGTTGATGCAGAAGATTTCAGATAAAGAGCTACTGTTGCAGTTGACCGGAATCTATGAGGTATTGGATGGATTTAGGGCGACTATGAATGGCTATTACGATATGAAGGACGAAATTATGGTTCCTTTCCATTTGGCATTGACTGATGAACAGACGGACCAGATAAATCGTGGAGGATATGAGGCGTGGGATATTTACTTGTCGGACAGGTCGGTACGGAACTTTGTCAGGGTAGCGCGGAACTATTTTACGCCGGACTATGTAGAACGTGTGGGAAAACGTATAGACGAGGCAATACAAGCGCTTGAGAAAAAGTATCATTTAGAATGAAAAGATATGGGAAAGACAAGCTTTAACAGGTTGAACCATAAGATAAAAAGTTGGCGCATAGGTGATTATTTCCGCCAGTTCAGTATTGTGGCTGCGGGCATCATTGTCACTTTCTGGGGAAATGACCGGATTACCGAGAATGCCCGCCAAAAGGAAGTGCGTGCTACGATGCAGTTGGTAACGGAAGAGTTGGAATATAATAGGCAGGAGCTCCGTAATATAAAGCACTTGTTGGATATTGACATACACATGAGTCTGTTGTTGAGGGAACATGATATGGATGTATCCAAGATACCGACAGATACTCTGTGGAAGTATGGCAAGTTTTTCAATAATATGGATGAATTTTCTTATAGGACAGATGCGCTGGATGTGCTGAAAGGTTCTTCATTGATGCAGTATATACCGGACAAACGTATGTTGCAGGATGTATTGCAGACTTATTTTGAGTTGGGCAGGAAACAAAAGGATGTCAGTGATTACTATGCAACGAAAACAGATGCTCTTATGAGTGCTGCCATGTCCAGGGAGTGGGCGAATGTTTTTGACGGTGGCGACGGTCTTCGGGACCAGGCCTTGTTTCTTGTGCAGTATAAGAAATTTATCAATTACGTCAACATGGTTCCCGGTTTTCTGTATTGGCATGAATTTGATGAATTGGATGAAAGGCTGGCCAAGCAGATTCAAGTATTGAAAGCCAAATATAAGTAATCTCCGTTCTTTAATATCTTTTTATATTTAATTCAGCAGCATTTTCAAAAATGCTGCGTCTAACTAACAAACGACGCGAAGAGGCGTCCGTAAAACGAGCACTGACATTGGAAAATGAGATAGAACTGATAGAGGGCTGCCGGGCAGGAAAGGATTCCGCCCGAAAGGAATTATACACCCTCTACTCCAAGCAGATGCTGGCGGTATGTTACCGCTATACGGGCGATGTCGATGCGGCCCATGACGTATTGCACGATGGCTTCATCAAAATTTTCACCCACTTCACCTTCCGTGGCGAATGTGCATTGGGTACCTGGGTGACAAGGGTAATGGTGACGCAGGCGATAGACTACCTGCGGAAACAGCAACGTTTCAGCCAACTGGTGGTGAATGAGGAACAATTGCCCGACATTCCGGATGAAGCAGGCATTGCCGAAACCGGAGGCCGTATTTCCGAAGAAATGCTGATGGCGTTCGTGGCGGAACTTCCCGATGGATGCCGTACTGTATTCAACTTATACGTCTTTGAGGAGAAATCGCACAAGGAAATAGCCGAAATCCTCCACATCAAAGAGCATTCGTCTACCTCGCAGTTGCATCGTGCTAAGTGTTTGTTGATAAAAAGAATTAAAGAATATACTGAATATGAGAGAAAATGATGAAATAACCGGTTTGTTCCGCAGTCGTCTTGCCGGCGCAGAGATGACAGTGCGGGAGGACTTCTGGGAAGGGTTGCAACGTGACTTGCCGTCACCGGTTGCCGCAAAAGGTAGGAGGCCGCTTTTTCTTTCTCCGAGGTTTCACCGCGTAGCCGCAGCCGCCTCTGTTGTATTTGTACTGGGAGCTGCTTCTGCCGCTTTCTGGTATTTCTCTCCGAAAGAGGAAATCAAGGAGGCCTTTACACAAGTGGCGGCCATGACGCCGGAAGGTAACTTGAACGGGGATGTGGTGCAGGAAAGTTTTCCCTCTATCCATCAGGCCAACCCCATGGCACAAAAGCCCGGTACACAGCATCCCGCCAACGGCATTCCGGCAGGATTGACGGCGCAGGCCGATGAGGATGAATCCGTGTCTGTCCATGTTTCCATTCGGATTACCCAACGGGTGTACGGAAACCAGCAGCAGCCGGGAAACGGTTATTACAGTAACGGAACTCCGGCCGGAAACGGGAACTACCATTCAAATCCTGGCCATAAGGATGCTGATATAGATAGAATGCTGCCATCTTCTGAGGAAGAACCGGCAAAGTCTGTGGCTGTATCGCCATCTAAGCCCCGTAATTGGGCATTGAAAGCAGGCATCGGCACTTCCCTGCCGAAAGGGAATTTCCATATGCCGTTCACGGCCGGGGTAAGCGTGGAACGTTGTTTGAACAAGCATTTCTCCTTGGAAGCCGGTCTTCAGTATAATTGCTTGGATGGTGACCATACGTTGCATACGCTGGGAATTCCGGTAAGGCTGAACATGATGCTGGCCAGTACGCCGAAAGTGGATTTCTATGCTATGGTAGGTGGAGCAGCCGAGAAATGCATTGCAGGTGCTCCGGACAATGGTTTCGGTGCAGAGCCGGTACAGTTGTCGGTTGCTGCCGGAGTAGGGGTACGCTATAAAATGAACAACCGTTTTGCCTTGTTTGCAGAGCCGTCTGTATCCCATCATTTCGATACGGACTCGCAGACAAGAACCTTGCGTACGGAACGGCCCACCAATCTGAATCTGTTGTGCGGCGTGCGCATGACTTATTAATCTTAAATACCATACAAATATGAAGACTCTATACAATAAATTACATATATTCGGGCAGACTATGCTGCTCGTATTCTTTACTCTTTCTGTTCTCTCTTTGGGCTCTTGCAGCAAAGAAACGTTGGACTACAACCATCCGGATGTAGACTTGTTTGTCAAGCAGTTGAAGGCTGGCAAATATTCTACCCAAAGTCCGGATGGATTGAGTAACATGCCCAAGTTCACTTCCGAAGATATAGAGGAATTGCTGAAGTATGCCGAGGACTTGACGGTCATTCCCTCTTTCCCCCTGGCTCCGGTATCCTATTCGGCAGGTGGCAAGCTGCGTTTGGGCGAATGCATCCTGTGGACGGTAGAGACTATCCGCCTCGGGAACAATGCTTCGATGGGATGCAAGATGGTACATACGGATGCGGAGAATTATGAAGGTATCTATTTCCTTTCGGACGAAGAGGTGCTGGATGCCGCTTCGCGCTACCGCCGCTGGTGGGAAACCCGTAAGTATCCACGGACTATGTGGACGATTGATCCCTGCTATGACGAACCGCTTTGTGGCAGCGGATATATGTGGTGGTGAAATGTTTTTAGGGATTAAGGATTAGGTATTAAGTAATCAAACTGTCAGGTGAAGAGATTTATACTTGTAATGGGGTTGCTCTGTGCAGTAGCCTTCCCTTGCTATGCCCAAAACTGGACCCCTCAGGACTCGTTGAGGCTGAACCGGTTGCTGAAGGGCGAGGGGGAGGTAAAACTGAATCCGGAGGTATTGCAGGAATTGGAAATGAACAATTCTCTGGGTACTCCGAAAGCGGTGATGGACAAGTCGTGGATGGATTTTGATAATTCATTGCCCGTCATGCCGAAAGCGCCCGAGAAAAAAGTGGTGCTTACCTTACGTCCTTATACAGCCAATACCAAATATAATTGGGACCCCATTTATCAGAAAAAAATCAAGGTAGACAAGGATACTTGGCGAGGAGATGAATTCTATGCACTTAAGATTCTGATGATTCCTACGAACTGGGCTAAACATCCGTTTGATGCCGGTCCGCGTGAGACGGTGGAGCAGATTGAAGCAACCGGTTTGCGTTACCGGGTGACGGAGCGGGCCAATAATATGGCTGTGGGCGGTTGGCAGGGTGCCAATGGCGGTGGAATTTCCGGTTTAGACCTGATGACACCTTTTACCCGTGAGTTTTGGAATTTCAAAGGCCGCAAGCGCCGTGCCCGTACGCTGGAAGTATTGAAGGCGTATGGAGATTCGATAACTGTTTTGGAACAACAGTAATTTATCACTTTTTGTCAAATTTTGAACTTTCTTTCTCCTCTTCTTGTTTTCATTAGTAAACCTTTAAAAAAAGTAATAATGAACAGAGTGACTTCTCTATTCGGAATAAGATATCCGATAATTCAAGGTGGCATGGTGTGGTGTAGCGGCTGGAGACTTGCTGCTGCTGTAAGCAATGCAGGAGGGCTAGGCTTGCTCGGCGCAGGTTCGATGCATCCCGAAACGTTGCGGGAGCATATCAGGAAATGCCATGAGGCTACGCATCATGCTTTTGGTGTGAATATTCCCTTGATGTATCCCCAGATAGAAGAGATAATGCAGATTGTGGCCGACGAGGGAGTGAAGATTGTATTTACATCTGCCGGCAGCCCGAAGAAATGGACTGGTTGGTTGCACGAACGTGGCATCACGGTGGTGCATGTTGTTTCGTCCTCGCGTTTTGCCGTGAAGGCAGAAGAGGCGGGTGTTGATGCAGTAGTTGCCGAAGGCTTCGAAGCCGGTGGGCACAATGGGAGGGAGGAGACTACCACCCTGTGCCTGATACCAGCTGTACGTGCAGTTACTACACTTCCGCTGATTGCCGCCGGTGGCATTGCAACGGGTGAGGCCATGCTGGCTGCCCGGGTGCTGGGTGCGGAAGGTGTGCAGATTGGTACACGCTTTGCCTTGACGGCAGAGAGTTCTGCAAGCGAGGTGTTCAAGGATTACTGCTTGCATTTGGAAGAAGGGGATACCCGTCTGCTTTTGAAGAAATTGGCTCCGGTGCGTCTGGTGCGCAATAACTTTCGCAGCGCCGTAGAGGCTGCTGAGGCTGTGGGAGCTTCAGAGGAAGAACTTCGTATCCTTTTAGGGCGTGGCCGTGCCAAACGTGGTATTTTTGAAGGTGACTTGGAAGAAGGGGAACTGGAAATAGGGCAGGTATCTGCCTTGCTGCATGGAAAGGGAGTGCAGTCTGTGGCGTCGGTCATGCAAGAGTTGGTGGAGGAGAGCAGAAGGGCGTGGGAGAGAATGCAGGAATTGGATTTCTGAATATTCCCTCTTCTGGTATCATATAACAATAAAAAAGGAATATTCCCGGTGATTTCGGGGATATTCCTTTTTTAGTTTCAACTTATAACCTTTTATCCTTTGGGGATATTGGTTGTGTCTTTTGCCGTATTTCCACTTGTGGCGGAATTACTTGTGCCATTGCTGCTGGCAGTGGCGCTACCGGTAGCCATATTTGTTGCACTTTTACCGGCTGTCTGCACAGCAGGTTGCTCTTCCCAATGGAACGGTTCAAAGCTACTGTTCGGGTCAACCCAGGACGGTTTCTTGGAAGCATAAATAATGAATGGGGCAATGACTACAATCAGCGCACCGATGATGAGCACGGAGAACCATACAGTGTTGCTGCCTGTTGAAATCTGGCTGGGTGGGATAAAGCTCAATACGAATGCCAGCAATGACCCGCAGAAACCAAGACCACCGATGAGCCACATCAATCCGTTGCCATTCTTGCCGATACGGAACGGACGGTTCAGCTTCTTCATCTTATAACGCAGCACGATGGCTCCGGAGAACATCAGCATATACATGATAAGATAGAGGACTACAGTCAGCTGTGACAGAATCTGGTAGAAACTCTGTACTACGAACAGAAGGCTCAGTACGGTTACTGCACCGCCTTGTACATAAAGGATATTCTTCTGTACGCCCAGTTTGTTTGTCTTTTGGAAGAACGGAGGCATGTAGCCTGCTTTTCCTACGGCAAAGATACCTTTGGACGGACCGGCAACCCATGTCAATACACCTGCCAGCACCCCGAATGCCAGAGCAATGGCAATGATGGGTGACAGCCAGGAGGCACGGATGTAATGGAAATAGTTATCGAAGCCTACAAGCAGACTCTGTGTCAGACTGATGTCTTTGGCCGGGATGATGATACCCAGTGAGAAAGTTCCGAGTACGAAGATGATAACCGTAATGGCTGCACCGATGAACACTGCCTTCGGATAATTCTTGGAGGGATTGTTCACGTCTTTTACGTGGATACCGCCCATTTCCATACCGGCATAGAAGAGGAAGATACTGGCAGCAAGCACCACGTTGTCGAAGTTCGTCAAGTCGGGGAAGAAGCTGCTGTGGAAATCCAGGTTGGAGTGTCCGCCGGTGGCAAGGTAGATAATACCCAGGATAATCAGCAGTGCGGCAGGGATAATAGTCCCGACCAGGCCGCCGACCTTTGCCACTTTACCTACCCAGCTCATACCCTTCATGGAGATGAATGTGGCTAGCCAGTAGATGATGAGGACAACGACGAGCGAGTAATACTTGTTGTTGGCCAGTGACATGTCGTGTACGTCGTTCATGCCGATGAAAGCAATGGATACGGCACCGAATGTCAATACGGTAGGATACCAGATTGTACTTTCAATCCATTGTACCCAGATGGCAAGGAAGCCCAGTTTTTTTCCGTAGGCTTCGCCCACCCAGCGGAACACACCGCCTTGCTTGTCTTGAAACATGGCAGCCAGTTCCGCGGCGACAAGTGACGTCGGAATCAGAAAAACAATGGCTGCAAATAAGTAGTAGAAGGCCGAACTCATTCCGTACACGGCCTCGGCAGGAAGTCCACGTAGGGATACTACTGCCGTCACATTCATGATTGCCAGGGTAAATACACCCAGCTTCACTGTTTGTTTAATATTTGCCATAAGTTAAGGTTTTAGATGAAAAATATATTCAAAATCAGCGTCTATAACAACACTTGGGGAGAGTTGTTCCCAACGGATAAGTGAAAGTTCAGGTTTTAACTATTCAGGAAGCGTCGGCTTTGGGCGCGGGCTTCTGTGCAACTTTCTTGTAGAACTCTTCTTTTTCCTTATTGCGCCGTTCGACCAGGCTCGTTACATACACTGTAAAGATAGGGAACATCATCATGCCCAGCGCAGCCAGCAGTACGGACAGTACCCGTCCGGTGGGAGTGACTGCTATGATATTGGAACCCACCGTCGTCACATCCATAAATGCCCACCATAAGGCGTCTCCATATCCTTTGACTAAAGGATTGGGACCATGCTCCATGACATAAAAGGCCAGACTGGAAAAATAGACAGTGGCCAGCAACATGGTAAGGTAGGAAACGAACAGTCCCGATGCGCGGTTGTACGTCAGCCAACCCACCACGATAGCCATGGCGTAACCACCCCGCACCAATGGGATGAAACGCAGCATATAGGTTATCTCGGGTGAGAAAGTCCATCCCATATAGGCAATGATGTTTTGATAGGGTATAGCTACCAGCAGGAAAATGAAATGCGTGGCCACGTAGTGACCCTTCTTCTCTGCCAGGAACCATTCCAATACAAAATCTGCCAGGAACAGGGCGCATATCCACAACTGTACTTTCATGTAGACCGACTGTTCGTAAAAGGGGATCCCCTTGAACGTGTCGACAGAGATGCTGATAACTAAAAATAGCGACAGTATCAATATAATGACATGCAGTATGCCATAGATACCTTTTTCCCGCAATACAAATTCTGATAGAGCCATTTTCATGATGAAGTCCATTATAAAGTCATAAGTTATGAGTTATAAGTCATTTGCTGATTACGGTGCCTACCAACAAATAACTCATAACCTATAACTCATAACTAAAAAGAGAAACTTATTCTGTAATCGTTACGTTATCACCGTTGAACACACCCAGGCCGAGCTTGTTCATGATGAACTTGATTGCCGATTGGGCCTTTACGGAGTTTCCCGCTTCGTCTAGGGGAGGAGCGAAGGTCGATACTCCCATGACACCGGGCAATACGGCCATTACACCACCGCCTACACCGCTTTTGGCCGGTATGCCGGCGGTGTACATCCAGTCGCCCGAATGCTCGTAGAAGCCTACGGTAGAAATCATCGACGTGATTTTCGGTGCCAAGCTGGCTTCGAACACCGTTTGTTTGGTGACGGGGTTCACACCGTTATTGGCGATGGTTCCTGCGGCAATGCCCAGTTGCTGGGCCGTGATGCCGAGAGAACACTGGCGAGTATAGAGGTCGAGAGCCATGTCCGGATTATCGTAGATGCGGTTGTAGTTTTTCAGCAACCAGGCAATGGAGCGGTTGTTGAAATTGGTAGCCGTTTCCGATTTGTACAGTTCGTCGATGAGTTGTGGGGCAGAGCCGCACAGCTCAGTGACATTCTGTACAATGGCATCCCATTTTTTGTCGGAGTTTCCCACTGGCTGCACCATGGAACAAGCGGAAATGGCACCGGCATTTACCAATGGAGTGGAAGGGTGGTCGTTTTCCAGCAAAATGGCGATGATGGAGTTGAATGGTAGTCCCGTGGCATCGGCACCTATCATGTCCAGCACTTTCTGTGCACCGTATTGGCGCAGGATAAGGATGGCTGTGTGTACCTTCGAGACGGACTCTATACCGAAACGATAGTCTGTGTCACCTATATTGATGGTCTGCCCGTTCATCAGGCAGATGCTGAGTCCGAATAGTTTGGAGTCTATGTTGGCAAGGTAGGGAATATAATCCGCATTCTTGCCTCCTGTGCTGCCCTTCACCTCATTGTAGGCTTCTTGGGCAACCTCCTTTATTTGTGAAATTGATATTTTCTTTTCCATAAACACGTTGTGATGTACGATTAGACGATGTACGATTTACGATTGAAATTACTCCTTTAAACGTAGTCCGTATCAAGAGAAACTCTAATCGTACATCGTAAATCGTTTAATCGTAAATTAATTTATTTTTTATGAGTACGGCATCCGTGGTTGAATATTTTGGTTTCCACCGGCAGGTTCTTTTCCTGTGCCATACGGGTAGGAGTCGGGTAATCCAGTTTCTCCAGCTCCGTGATGGCATTCTTGATGTCACCCAGCAGCATGTCTGCCATGTCGCGGCTGAATCCTTGGCGAACAACGACGCGCATTACGACGTAGTCTTCCAGCTTTGAAGGCAGTGTATAGGCGGGTACCATCCAACCGTGTTGTGACAGCTTGTCCTGCAGGTCATACAGAGTCCATTTGGCAGCTCTTGCATATTCCGGTTTCAAATACCAGATAAACAGCGGGTTCACAACCTCGTCGGAATAGTTTACGAACGGAGCCATCTTGCCGATTTCGTCATGGATATACTTGGCGATGGTCAGAGAGTTGTACTGTACTTCCTTGTAACCCTGGAATCCCAAACGGATGAACTGGTAATATTGACCCAGAATCTGTGCGGCAGGACGGGAGAAGTTCAGGCCTACCTGAGTAATGTTGGCACCGAGGTAGTTTACGCTGAATGACATTTCTTCGGGCAGATATTCCTTGCCTTTCCAGCAAACCCAGCCCAGACCCGGATAAACCAGACCGAATTTGTGTCCGCTGACGCTGATGGAGAGTACCCACTTCAGACGGAAGTCCCATTTCTTTTCGGGATAGAGGAACGGGAGGATGAAACCGCCGCTGGCGGCATCTACGTGGATAGGAATGTCGTAGCCGGTCTTCGCATTGTAGGCATCGAGGGCTTTGTCGAGGGCTTCGACGTCATCGTTCAGTCCTGTCCATGTAACGCCTTGGATAGGCACGATACAGATGGTGTTCTCATCACACATCTTCAAGGCTTCTTCGGGGTCGAGCGTGGTCTTGTCGAGTGTCAAAGGCACTTCACGCATTTCAATCTGCCACAATTGGGCGAATTTTTCCCATACCACCTGGAAACCGGTTGAAATAACGAAGTTGGGTTTGTCGAACGGTTTGCCTTGTGCCTGACGTTTCTTGCGCCAGCGCAACCAGGCTGCCACACCACCCAGCATACATGCCTCCGAGGAACCGATGGCAAGTGCGCCGGTTTTCCAGGTTTCTTTTTCAGGAGAGTTCCAGAGGTTGGCCACGATGTTGATACATTTACCGTTCATTACGGCGATGCGCGGATATTCGGTCTCGTCAATGTAGTTGATGTTGATGGCTTCGTTCATCAGCTTGGTTGCATATTCGTCCATATAGGTAGTGACGAATGTAGCCAGATTCAAGCGAGGCTGCGTTTGGGCGAAGGTCTCGTCTTTCACCATCTGATAGGCGATT
>OHDG01001434.1_pt1 | contig 10579 bp, 5 predicted proteins | sample 1566961 | NCBI WGS metagenome assembly OHDG01 (sample SAMEA3879539, study PRJEB24766) | human gut metagenome | biome: human-associated habitat; feature: feces | place: USA | collected 1985/1987
CTGTTGAACTTTCGTCTGACAATTGTCAGACGAAAGTTCAACAGTAGTCAGACGATTAATTTTATGCATAATGAGAGATAAAAGAGTGAAGTTCCGGTCTTAAATTTGCTTATAAACAAGTTAAACTAATAGCGTAAGTGATTGATAATACGTTTGTAACATCTTGTCATCATCTTGCAACGACTCTTTCAATAGATTGTATTTATTTCGTCTTATAGTTGTAATGCTCACCCTCTATCTTTGCCGACGTAATTAAAACGTAGAGCAAAGTTAGATGAAAAAACTATTTCTTATCCGATTTTCAGTGGCGGCCTTCTTTTGCCTGTTGTGTGTACTTCCTGCATTGGCTGCCAATATCAAGATTAAAGGAGCTGTGAAAGACAAACTATCCAAGGAACCTTTGATAGGAGCTACGATACGTTTGCTCGGAACTCAAGCCGGAGCAGTGACCGATATGGAGGGCAATTTCGAATTGAACAGTATGGGCATTCTGGAAGGTATGTATGATATTGAGATTAAATATGTAGGCTACAAAACAGAAGTGCGCCATAAAGTGCGTGTGGAGAATGGAAAACAGGTGATACTGAATCTGGAGTTGGAAACCGATGCACAGGAACTTGCCGATGTGGTGGTTGTAGCTAAGAAGAATAGGGAAAATGAGAATATGCTGTTGCTCGAACAGCAAAAAGCAGTCATTGCCGTACAATCTGTTGGTGTCAGGGAGCTTTCCCGCAAGGGTGTTTCGGATGCAGAAGGTGCTGTGACGAAAGTTGCCGGAGTGTCTAAACAAGACGGAGTGAAAAATGTCTTTGTCCGTGGATTGGGAGACCGGTACAATGCAACTACTTTTAATGGATTTGCTCTTCCTTCCGAAGACCCGGAATATAAGAATATCTCTCTTGATTTCTTCGGTACGGACATTATTCAGTCCGTAGGCGTAAATAAAGCATTCAACGCGGGAGGCAGCAGCGATGTCGGAGGGGCAACCATTGATATCGTATCCAAAGAACTCATTGGTAGCGGTAATCTGGGATTCGGCATTTCCGGTGGCTTGAATACACAAACGGTAGCAGCCGATTTTCTGAAACAGGATGGAGTGAACTTCATGGGCTTTGCTAATCGCACCGAACCTGCCGATGAAAACTCATGGAACTTCAGAAATAAGTTAGACCCTTCCGCTCAACATTTGCAAATCAACCGGAGTTACAGTATTTCCGGAGGTAAACGATTCTATGTCGGAAAAGACAAAAATCCACTTTCTTTCTTCCTGACTGCCGGACATACGACGGACTATCAGTATACGGATGAAATCATACGTAATACAACTACCGGCGGTACGGTCTACAAAGATATGAATGGAAAGAAGTATGCGGAGAATATCAGTCAGCTGGCACTTGCCAATGTGGATTTCGATATGCAGAATCGTCATCACATCAGTTATAATTTGATGATGATTCATGCCAATACCCAGTCGGTGGGCGATTACAACGGTAAGAACTCGATTTTTAGTGACGATTATGAAAACCTCGGATTCACCCGTCGCCAACAAACGAATGATAATATGCTGATCGTTAATCAACTGATGACTAACTGGGGATTGACCAAATCATTAAGTCTCGATGCAGGTGCTTCCTATAATATGGTGAAAGGGTATGAACCGGATCGTCGTATCAATAACCTGACTAAAGCGGAAGACGGCTATACGTTGCTAAGGGGCAACTCACAACAGCGCTATTTCTCAACTTTAGATGAAGACGACTTGAATGTAAAAGCAGGCTTGGTCTATCGTCTGAAAGATAATATAGACGAAATTTCGAATATCCGTTTCGGATATACAGGCCGATTCGTAGATGATAACTTCAAAGCTACGGAGTATAACCTGACCGTAGGACATGTTTCTACCATCCCTTCTTTGGACGACTTCTCGCTTGACGATTATTATAATCAGGAAAACTTTGCTTCCGACTGGTTCAAGATACAAAAGAACTTAGATGAATATACCGTGAAAAAGAATATCCATTCCGCTTATGCCGAGGCTACCTACCAGTTTACTCCCCGTTGGATTGTGAATCTGGGAATGAAATACGACAAGGTAGATATTGAAGTGGATTACAATGTGAATCGTGGAGGTTCTAAAGGAAACAATACCATCCAAAAAGATTATTTCCTGCCCAGCTTGAATCTCAAATACAATCTGAATGATAAAAACTCGCTTCGTCTGGGAGCTAGTAAAACATATACGCTTCCGCAGGCAAAGGAAATATCTCCTTACCGTTATGTCGGCGTGAACTTCAACAGTCAGGGGAATCCCAATCTGAAACCTTCGGATCATTATAACCTTGATCTGAAGTGGGACTTTAATCCCACTCCGACCGAGTTGATTTCTCTCACAGCTTTCTATAAATTGATTAAGAATCCGATATCCCGCATCGAAGTGGCAAGTGCCGGAGGTTATCTTTCTTATGAGAATATAGCGGATAAGGCAACCGTGGCAGGAGTGGAGATAGAAATACGTAAGAATCTGTTTGTCCGTCCGGTGAGTAATGCTGCGCACGGAATGAATAAACTCTCTTTGGGATTGAATGGCTCTTATATCTACACGAATGCAAAAATGCCTTTGGCAACGGTTACCACCGGTTCGCAACTGGAAGGAGCTGCACCGTGGATTGTCAATTTCGATCTCTCGCATAACTTCACGAAAGGAGAACGCAGTTTTGTCAATACATTGGTACTTAATTATGTGAGTGATAAGATATATACCATTGGCACGCAGGGTTATCAGGATGTGATGGAGCAGGGAGTACTGATACTGGATTTTGTGTCCCAAGCCAAACTGAACAAGCATCTTTCCCTTAACCTGAAAGCCCGCAACCTGCTGAATCCCTCTTATAAGTTAAGCCGCAAAGCGAACGAAAACGGGGAAAAGGTGATACTGAATGATTATAAGAAAGGAATAAATATAAGCCTGGGAGTGTCGTGTACATTCTAAGCCGGGTGATGAAATAAGATTATTAACTAATAATGAAAGCAAAATGAAAAGATTGTTTGTGAACTTTATGACGTTTGCCGTTATGGCAACAGCACTTACATTGACTGCATGTAGCAGTGATAGTGACGGGGACGGTGATGGTAACGGAGATGGTGGAAACAACGGTGGGACCGGTAGTTCTATTGTTGTGGGCGAAAATATCCTGTCCGGCACGCTGACCGGAGAACAGACACTGGAAGCTAAGGAATATATTCTGAACGGAACGGTAGTCATTGAAAATGGAGGCCGTCTGAATATCCCTGCCGGAACAACGATTAAGGCTCGCGAAGGTTTCAGCAGTTATCTGCTGGTAGCACAGGGCGGTAAACTTTATGCTGACGGTACAGCTGATAAACCGATTGTTTTCACTGCCAATTCAACAACCCCTACATCCGGCTATTGGGGAGGAATCATTATCAATGGTAAAGCTCCGATTTCCGGTTCGAACGCCAATAAGAGTGATACAGGTCTGACGGAAATTGACAACAACTATAAATACGGTGGTAATGTCGATAATGACAATTCCGGTTCACTGACTTATGTGAAAATCTGCTATGCCGGTGCTCGCTCTACTGCCGATATCGAGCACAACGGATTGACACTGAACGGTGTTGGAAACGGTACCAAGATCGAGAATATCTACATTCTTGAGAGCGCGGATGATGCCATCGAATTCTTTGGCGGTACGGTGAATGTAACCAACCTGTTGGCTGTGAACCCGGATGATGATATGTTCGACTTCACTCAAGGATATTCCGGTAAATTGAAAAACTGCTATGGTGTTTGGGAAAGCGGTTATACCAGTACGGAAGCAGATCCGCGCGGCATTGAAGCAGATGGTAACTTGGATGGCATTTATCCGGATCATTTACGTCAGTCAGACTTTGCGGTTGAAAATATGACAATCGTAAATAATGCTGCCAATACAACGGATAATGCAGACCGTATGCAAGACGTGATTAAAATCCGTCGTGGAGCAAAAACTACGATCACCAATGCTCTTGTCAAAGGTTCAGGCGGTACAATCGATTTGATTGATATGAATGACAGTAAAGGTGCAGGAAATGCTGCTTCCAGCATCAGCATCACCTATACATTGAACTTTAAGAATAAGCTGAACGGTACATTGAATACATTTACCGAGCCAACTACGAATACAGGTGCAGATGCATCCCTGTTCACTTGGAGCGGATATAATTTCTCTTCCTTATAAATAAGATATAGAGTAGCAAAGTGTATCTTTTTTAATAGGAGGTATGGGAGAATTTGTAACAAACAGATTCTCCCATATTCTATTTATTTGTTTTCGTAATCTTCTTTTAGCTTTTTTATTTGCTCCTTTATGGTATCAGTGATTACCTTTTTCGTATATTTGTCAACCTATTATTTTACAACGATACAAAATATGCAAACAGACAACGAGCGATACAAAAAAATGGCTTCTCTTGCACAAATCGGGTGGTGGGAAGTAGATTTAACGGCAGGATGTTATTTATGTTCCGATTATCTTTCTGATCTTTTGGGATTGGACGGCGACACCATCTCTACTTCGGATTTTCTGAACCTGATACGTGAAGATTATCGCAAGCAGATTGCCCAGGAGTTCCGGGCAAATTCTTCTATCCATAAGGACTTTTATGAACAAACTTTCCCTATTCATTCAAAATATGGCGAGGTCTGGTTGCATACTCGTCTGGCTTTTCGTGAGAAGGGTACAGGTGTTGATGGAGGTGATAAGGCTTTCGGAATAATCCAGCGCGTTGAGGCTCCCAAGGAGGAAGATCAAAGGGATGCATTAAGGCGTGTGAATGATTTGCTTTGTCGTCAGAATTTTGTTTCGCAATCGTTGCTTCGTTTCCTACGTGATGAGGCAGTAGAATCTTGTATCGCAGATATTTTAAGAGATATTCTGAATCTTTATAATGGAAAAGGTCGTGTTTATATTTTTGAATACGATGAAATTTATGCCCATCATAGTTGTATCTACGAAGTTGTTTCTGAAGGAGTATCGGCAGAGATAGACAATCTGCAGGACATGCCTGCCAGTGAGTCAAAATGGTGGAGTGAACAGATATTATCGGGCAAGCCGATTATTTTAAATACACTGGAGCAGTTATTAGAAGAGGCTCCTGATGAATATCAGATTCTTGTAGTTCAGGGAATCAAATCGTTAATGGTGACTCCTTTGATGACAGGCGACCGCGTTTGGGGATATATGGGGATTGATTTGGTTGAGACCTACCATGACTGGAGTAATGAAGATTTTCAATGGTTCTCCTCATTGGGAAATATTATAAATATCTGTATCGAGTTGCGTAAAACTAAGGACAAGGTAATCCGTGAACAGACTTTCCTAAATAATCTGTTTCATTTTATGCCGATGGGATATATACGTATGTCCATTATCCGTGACGAGAATAATAAACCTTGCGATTATCGGGTGACGGATGCGAATGAGGTCAGTTCAACCTTTTTCGGGCTTCCTTTGGAGTCGTATATTGGTTCTTTGGCATCTGAAAAGCATCCTGACTATCTCCAAAAACTTAATTTTCTGGAAGAGATACTGGATAGTAATTCTTATAGGGAGAAAGATGAATATTTTCCAAGAACGGAACGGTATACGCATTGGGTTATTTATTCTCCCGGAAAAGATGAAATAGTCGGTTTGTTCCTCGATTCTACAGGATCGGTACAAGCTAACCGGGCATTGGACCGTAGCGAGAAGCTCTTTCAGAACATATTTGCTAATATTCCGGCAGGAGTAGAGATCTACGATAAGGATGGCTATTTGATAGACCTGAATAATAAGGATTTGGAGATATTCGGTGTAGTGAATAAGTCGGATGTGATCGGAGTTAACTTCTTTGATAATCCGAATGTGCCGCAGAACATACGTGATCGTGTACGGAATGAAGATTTAGTAGATTTCAGACTTAATTATTCTTTTGAGCAAGCAGGAGGATATTATGAGACAAGCCGTTCTAATGTGATAGAACTATATTCGAAGGTTAGTAAACTATATGATAATGAGGGCAACTTCAGCGGATATATTTTAATAAGCATTGACAATACGGAGCGTATTGATGCAATGAACCGTATTCGTGATTTTGAGAATTTCTTCTTGATGATATCCGATTATGCAAAAGTAGGATATGCTAAATTGAATCTCTTGAACCGCAAAGGTTATGCTATAAAACAGTGGTATAAGAATTTAGGTGAGGAGGAAGATATTCCTTTGAGTGAGGTGGTAGCAGTTTATAGCCAAATGCATCCCGAAGACCGTAAGCGTTTCCTTGATTTTTATGATGGAGTCAGAGACGGAAAAAGGAGGCATTTCCAAGGGGAGATGCGTATTCGTCGTCCCGGAACGAAGAACGAATGGAATTGGGTCAGCAGTAATGTGATGGTCACCAATTATAAACCGGAAGAAAATGAAATAGAAATCATCGGTATCAATTATGACATTACAGAATTGAAGGAGACTGAAGCCGAATTGATTCAGGCACGTGATAAAGCAGAGATGATGGATCGTTTGAAAAGTGCTTTCCTTGCCAATATGAGTCATGAAATCCGTACGCCGCTGAATGCCATTGTCGGTTTCTCCGATTTGCTGGTAGAAACTGAAGAGCTGGCAGAACGTCAGGAGTATATTAAGATTGTACGTGAGAATAATGAACTTTTGTTGCAATTAATTTCAGATATACTCGATTTGTCAAAGATTGAAGCGGGTACATTTGAGTTTACTAACGGAGATGTAGATGTAAATCTGTTATGTGAGGATATTGTCCGCTCTATGGGGATGAAAGCGAAAGAAGAGGTGGAACTGGTGTTTGATGATCATCTTCCGGTTTGTCATGTCATTAGTGACCGTAACCGTATACATCAGGTGATCTCTAACTTTGTTAACAATGCAATGAAGTTTACCTCTGAAGGTAGTATTCATGTGGGATATAAACTAAAAGATGGCGAATTGGAATTCTATGTTGAAGATACAGGCATCGGTATTGAAAAAGAGCAGTTGCCACATATCTTTGAGCGTTTTGTGAAGCTTAATTCTTTTGTACACGGTACAGGATTGGGACTTTCTATCTGTCAGAGCATCGTTGAACAATTAGGTGGGCGGATTGGCGTTGATTCTGAAAAAGGAAAAGGATCAAGGTTTTGGTTTACTATTCCCGGAGTGATCGTGACGGAAGAGATGAACTGTGCCCGGTAGAGTGGTAATAAGGCAGGTGAATATCTTCCTTCCTCATTAATAAAAGCGGCTTTTATATAGAAGAAACGGTCTTGGTTTTGATGTCGATTGATACTGACATGAAACCAAGACCGTTTCTTTGGTGAAAAGGTGTAGTCCGTTTAAATTCCGAACGACAGTTTATCGATAGATTGATATACGATACTTGCAATACCCAGTCCGATGATACCCAATGTGCAAAGTGCTAGTCCCCATTTTGTGCAACGATCGCTGCGGAAAGTAGGAATCGGGTTGTCGGAAGGAGTGATGTACATTGCTTTTACAATCAATAGATAGTAATACAACGAAATCACTGTATTTACCAATGCGATGAATACCAGCAAGTGGAAACCTGCATCGAAAGCAGCCATGAAGATAAAAAACTTAGAGAAGAATCCGGCAAACGGAGGGATGCCTGCCAATGAGAACAGAGACAGAGTCATCAAGAGAGCGATTTTAGGATTCGTTTTATAAAGTCCTGCGTAATCTTCGAGCGTGAATTTCTGACTGCGTAATGCCACGATAGTGATAACGGCAAATACTCCGAGGTTGGCGGCAGCGTACACTAATACATAATATACCAATGCCGTCATGCCTTGTGCTGTGCCTCCGATAACGCCTAACATAATATATCCCGCTTGCGAAATACTGGAGAACGCCATCAAACGTTTCAGGTTTTGCTGACGGACAGCAAATATATTTGCAATAGTGATAGAAGCGATGGTTACCCAATAAAGTACTTCCTGCCAGTCATTAATCATTGGAGCGAATACTTTGATAAGGACAGCCAATAAAACAAATGCTGCCGATCCTTTTGATATAACACTCAAATAAGCGGTAACTGTACTCGGAGCGCCTTCGTAAACGTCTGCTGTCCATAAGTGGAACGGAACCAGTGACAACTTGAATGCCATTCCTGTGAAGAAGAATATAAATGCCATGATCTGTAACGGGTTTCCGTCGATATGGGCAGGGAGGTCATCGAAATAAAGAGTCCCGGCAGAACCATAGATCATGGACAGACCAAACAACAGCAATGCACTGGAGAAAAGAGCTGTCAGAATGTATTTGGCACCTGCTTCGGCAGAGTTGTGACGGTATTTATCGAAGGCAATCAATGCTGCCATCGGAATAGAAGCTGTTTCAAGACCGATGAAGAACATCAGGAAATGTCCGGCGGAAATCATGAGATACATACCAAACAAGGTAGAGAGTGTAAGCACATAGAATTCTCCTTGTTTGAATGAAGTGTCTTCTCTTTTCATCCACTCGTGCGCCATCAGGAAAACAATCAGTGTACCGACATTCAGGATCGATTTAACAACTGTGTGCATCGGTACATAGTGATACATACCACCGAATGCATCGGTAGCAGTTCCCGGAATCAAGTTGATAGCCGTATGGATAGCCATCAGAATAACGGGCAACATAGTGTTCAGGCGTGCTTTCCCACTATTTTTGTGTGCATCCGGACTCATGAAGAGGTCAGCTAGAAATAGCAGCAGTAAGACAGCTATGAGCGACAGCTCTTCTCGCATATTTAGAAATTGTGAATAATCCATCTTGTTTATTTATGAATTAAGAATTATGATTTATGAGTTAGGGGATTAGTTGTGAGACAACCGGTAATACGCTTTCACCAATCATGTGGCTAACCCAGAAAGGAGCCATACCTAGTCCGGCAACGCAAACGATGAGGCAGATAACGGCTACACGTTCGTCCCAAGTTGCGTCGGTCAGTTCGAGGTGATGTTTGTTGGTGCAGGTTCCGTATAGAATCTTACCTACCAGGCGCAGGATGTAGACTGCGGTAATCACAATCGAAGAGCAGGCGATGATGGTCAGTGTGCGGTGAAATACGTCGTTGTTCTGGAAAGAGCCGACGAAGATGGTCATTTCAGCAATGAAACCGCTTAATCCCGGCAGACCGAGGTTGGCAAGACCGGCAATCACATAACATACACTAAGGAACGGCATAATTTTCATTAAACCGGCAAGTTCGCGAACGTCACGTGTGTGTGTACGTCCATATATCATACCGATCAGAGCAAAGAACAAGGCTGTCATTAATCCGTGTGAAAGCATTTGAAGGATTGCTCCTGTTGCTGCTGTCTGGTTTAGCATCAGAATGGCGAAAAGAACCAGTCCGCAGTGAGATACGGATGAATAAGCATTGATATATTTCAAGTCGGTCTGTACGCAAGCGGAGAAGGCTCCGTAGACTACAGAGATACCTGTCAGTATCAGGAATATCCAGGAAAGTTCGTTGGCTGCTTCCGGCATCAGATACATGGCGATACGGAAACATCCGTAACCTCCCAGTTTCATCAATACTCCGGCATGAAGCATAGATACGGCAGTCGGGGCGGAAGCGTGACCGTCAGGGCTCCATGTATGGAATGGGAAGAGAGCACCGAGCACTCCGAAGCCGACAAATACAAGCGGGAAGAAAATGCGCTGAAGGTGCACCGGTATGGTGTGCTGCGCAATCTCCTGCACGTTCATTGTCGTTGCTCCCGCACCGTAGTATATTCCAAGTATACCGATGAGAAGGAGAGCAGAACCACCCATGAGCATGAGCGTAAGTTTCATGGCCGCATATTCCTTGCGTCCGCTACCCCACACACCGATAAGAAGGAACATAGGGATGAGGGCAACCTCGTAGAACATGAACATGGTGAAGAGGTCGGTCGAGATGAAGAATCCGAACACACCAACGCTCAGGAGGGTGAACCACATGAAATATTCCTTAGTGAGCGGCTGAAGCCTCCACGAAGCAAAAGTACCAGTAAATACAATCATTGAGCTGAGCAGCAGCATGACGAGCGAAATGCCGTCGATGCCGACTGAGCAGCATATATTCATTGGGGCGTACCACACGAAACTGTCGACGAAAAGCATCTCGTCAGTGATTCCAGCACGGCGCATGCCCAAAAACTCTACAACAACATAGATCGACAGCACCAGCAGAGCCGACGAACCAGTCACCATAACTCCCCTGACCTGATTGACATTTCTCGCGGCCCAAAGTCCGAGAAGCATCAGCAAGGGTATCAGAACGAAAATGCCTAGTATATTCATAAGAAGAACAGAGTTATTAATGTCAAAATGATTATACCTCCGAGGAAGTACAGAGTGTAGGTCTGAACTCTACCGTTCTGCAGAGGCTGTATGCTCTCACCCGCTGCATTGGCACACCAGGCAAGGAAATTCATGAATTGGTCTATGACATGGCGGTCAAACCACGCAATAGGTGTGGAAACGCAACGGAAGATAATCTTCTTTGTCACAAACATCCATACCTCATCCATATAGAA
>OHDG01001441.1_pt1 | contig 10546 bp, 7 predicted proteins | sample 1566961 | NCBI WGS metagenome assembly OHDG01 (sample SAMEA3879539, study PRJEB24766) | human gut metagenome | biome: human-associated habitat; feature: feces | place: USA | collected 1985/1987
TGGGCACCGTGGACATCAAGGACACCACCAAGGAAGAGCTTTCCCGCATGATGGTTGGCCGTGATGTGCAGCTGCAGGTGGACAAAAAGCCTGCCAACCCCGGCGAAGTGGTGCTGGATGTGGAAAACGTTACCATGCACAGCGCCCAGCACAAGAAGGACGCAGTCCGGAATGTCTCTTTTCAGGTGCACGCCGGTGAGATCGTCTGTCTTGCCGGTATCGAGGGCAACGGTCAGACCGAGTTCGTCTACGGCCTGACCGGTCTGGAAAAGATCAGCAGCGGTAAGATCATGTTGGACGGCAAGGACATCACCAACGAGTCCATCCGTCAGCGTTCCAAGGACGGCATGAGCCATATCCCGGAGGACCGCCACAAGCACGGCCTTGTGCTGGACTACAGTCTGGAAAACAACATGGTGCTGCAGCGCTACTGGCAGCCCGAGTTCCAGAAGGGCGGCTTTATCCGCAGCGATAAGGTGCGCGAATATTCCGATAAGCTGATTGCGCAGTATGATGTGCGCAGCGGTCAGGGCAGTCTGACCACCGTGCGCAGCATGTCCGGCGGCAACCAGCAGAAGGCCATCATTGCCCGTGAGATCGATAAGGACCCGAAGCTCTTGGTGGCAGTCCAGCCAACCCGCGGTCTGGACGTTGGTGCAATTGAATACATCCACCGTCAGATCGTGGCCGAGCGCGATAAGGGTACGGCTGTGCTGCTGGTTAGTCTGGAGCTGGACGAGGTGATGAACCTGTCCGACCGCATCCTTGTGATGTACGAGGGCGAGGTTGTGGGCGAATTTGACCCCAAGACCACCACCGTGCAGGAGCTGGGCCTGTATATGGCAGGCGCACGCAAGCAGGGAAAGGAGAGCAAATAACACATGAACAAGAAAAAACTTTCCCACAGCAGTCTGAACAGCTCCATCACCAGTGTGCTGGCTGCTCTGCTGTGCATCCTGATCGGCCTTGTGGTCGGTTTTCTGGTGCTGCTGGCCATCAACCCGGCTCACGCATGGGGCGACGGCTTTGTGCGCATCCTGAAGGGCGGCTTCCATGACGCGCCCTACGGTGTCGGCAAGGAGCTGGCAAATGCGGCTCCCCTCATTATGACCGGTCTGTCCGTGGCCTTTGCCTTCAAAACCGGCCTGTTCAACATCGGTGCGGCGGGTCAGTATACGCTGGGCGCTTACGGCGCTCTGTACTGCGCCATCATGCTCAAGCTGCCGTGGTTCGTCTGTCTGATCGCAGCCACCATTCTGGGCGGCATCTGGGGTGCGATCCCCGGCTTCTTCAAGGCCTACTTCAACATCAACGAGGTCATTACCTCCATCATGTTCAACTGGATCGGCCTGTATCTGGTCAATGAGCTCATTTACCAGAACGGCACCGGCCCCATGTACGATGTGCGCAACACCCGTACCATGAACCTGAGCAAGAACGCCGATTACGCCCAGTCCATCATCCCGGATTTCGGCCTGAACAAGCTGTTCCAGACCAACAGCACCACCATTGCCATCTTCCTGGCGGCAGCAGTGGCAGTTCTGATCTGGGTGGTGCTGAACAAGACCACCTTCGGCTACGAGCTCAAGGCTGTGGGCCTGAACAAGAGCGCTGCCCGCTACGCCGGCATCAACGAGAAGAAGAACATCATCCTCTCCATGGCCATTGCCGGTGCGCTGGCCGGTTTTGGTGCGGGCCTGTACTATCTGTCCAATGTGTCCCAGTGGAACCCGCTGAACTCCACCAGCCTGCCGACAATGGGCTTCAACGGCATTTCCGTTGCACTGCTGGCGAGCTCCAACCCCATTGGCACCATTTTCTCGGCAATCTTCATTTCCCATATCTCGGTGGGCGGCTCCTTCCTTTCCACCAAGTATTACCCCACTGAGATCTCGGACCTGATCAGCGGTATCATCATCTACCTGTGTGCATTCTCCATGCTGTTCCGCGGCAAGATCCACGCACTGCTGTTCAAGAATGCCGATAAAACCAATGTGAACGCAGAGCCTGCTGCTCCTGCAAAATCTGCAACCGAAAAGGAGGGCAAGTGATATGCTGCTTCTGATCAAATATACGCTGCTGTATGGCATCGTTCTGATGCTGGTGGCACTGGGCGGTATGTTCAGTGAGCACTCCGGCATCATCAACATTGCACTGGAAGGCATCATGGTCATTGGCGGTGTGGCGGGTGTTCTCACCCTGACCATGCTGCCTGCCGAAATGCCGGTCTTCCTCGTGGTGCTGATCTCTGTTCTGGTGGCGGCACTGGCCGGTATGGTGTACAGTCTGCTGCTGGCCTTTGCCTCCATCAACCTGAAGGCGGATCAGACCATCGGCGGCACGGCCCTGAACCTGCTGGCCACGGCCATCGCGGTGGTCCTTGCCAAGAATTTCAGCGAGAGCGGCAGTGCAAAGCTGAACTACACCAACAAGCCCTTCCTGTTCAGCATCGGCGGGCTGGAGCTGAGCATTTTTGTGCCGCTGGGCATCATTCTGCTGATCATCAGCTATGTGGTGCTGTACAAGACCCGCTTTGGCCTGCGCCTGCGTGCCTGCGGCGAGCATCCGCAGGCAGCGGACTCTGTGGGCATCAATGTCTACAAGATGCGCTATGCCGGTGTTGTCATTTCCGGTGCACTGGGTGCGATCGGCGGTATGGCCTACATTGTGCCCCCGGTGCAGACCTGGAACTTTGAGGTGGGCGTGGCCGGCGCAGGCTTCCTTGCCATGGCTGTTATGATCTTTGGCCAGTGGAAGCCCTTCAACATCTTTGGCGCAGCCATGTTCTTTGCTGTGTTCAAGAGTCTGGCAAACATTGCAGACTCCACCTTCCTGGCACAGCTGCACTGGTCCAGCAACATCTACAACATGATGCCGTTCGTGGCGTCCATGATCATTCTGGCGTTTACCTCCAAGAACAGCATGGCACCCAAGGCAGAGGGCATCCCCTACGACAAGGGATCCCGCTAAAACGACGATTTGTGTTCCCAAAACAAGGACGCAGCTGCTTTTCCGGGCGGCTGCGCCCTTTTTGGTTTAAAATTGGGCAAAGTTTACAGAATGATACTTGCTTTTGTTTGGAATTTTGCTATACTATATCTTACAATGTCGTACTATTGAAAAAACGAGGAGCGTGATACGATGCGCGTTTATGATCTGATTGCAAAAAAGCGTGACGGCGGTACGCACAGCCGTGAGGAGCTGGAGCAGATCGTCAATGGCTATGTCAGCGGAGAAGTGACTGATTACCAGATGGCTGCATGGATGATGGCTGTCTATCTGCGCGGCATGACCGATGAGGAGACCGCAGAGCTGACCGATGTGATGGCTCACAGCGGTGTGATGGTGGATCTTTCGCCCATTCCGGGCATCAAGGTGGACAAGCACTCCACCGGCGGCGTAGGTGACAAGACCACGCTGGTCATTGCCCCCATCGTGGCGGCCTGCGGCGTGAAGATCGCCAAGATGAGCGGCCGGGGCCTTGGCCATACCGGCGGCACCATCGATAAGATGGAGAGCGTGCCCGGCACCAGAACCGCCCTCTCACAGGAGGAGTTCTTTGCACAGGTGAACAGGATCGGTCTGTCGGTCATTGGCCAGAGCGAGGGCATTGCCATAGCAGATAAAAAAATGTATGCCCTGCGGGATGTGACCGCAACCGTCAGCTGCATCCCACTCATCGCATCCAGCATCATGTCCAAGAAACTGGCTTCCGGCTCGGATGCCATCCTGCTGGATGTGACCACCGGCACCGGAGCTTTTATGAAAACGGTAGACCAGAGCATTGAGCTGGCCAAGCTGATGGTATCCATTGGCACCCATCACGGCCGCCGGGTGGCTGCCATGATCACCGATATGGACACCCCGCTGGGCCATAACATTGGCAACAGTCTGGAAGTCATGGAAAGCATGGATGTGCTCAAGGGCCATGGCCCCGCCGACCTGACCGAGGTCTGCCTGCAGCTGGCGGCGAACATGCTGGTGCTGGCCGATAAGGGCACTCCTGCCGAGTGCCGCGCCATGGCCGAGGCGGCGATCGCCGACGGTTCTGCCTTTGCTAAGTGCAAGGAGATGTTTGCGGCGCAGGGCGGCGATACCCGCGTGCTGGACGATTACAGCCTGTTTGAGCAGCCCGCGGCAAGCTTTGAGCTGCTGGCAGAGCAGGACGGTTACATTGTGGCGAACGATGCCGAGAAGATCGGCTCTGCCAGCGTGCTGCTGGGTGCGGGCCGACAGAAAAAGGGCGACCCGCTGGATTTTGCCGCCGGCATCACCCTGCATAAAAAGCGCGGCGACTACGTAAAGAAGGGCGAGAGTCTGGCTACCTTCTACGGCGCAGCCGATAAGTTTGAAGCTGCCGCCGCCGAGTACCGCAGCGGCCTTGGATACGGCCCTGAGAAGCCGGAGGAAGCCCCGCTGGTGTATGCCCTTGTAACGAAGGACGGCGTGGCGCGCTATTAAATGAAATAAAAGCTTCCGGGACGGTATCTCCCGGGGCTTTTTTGCGTCATTTGGCAGGTTTTTGTTGCATAATGTGGAAAACAGTGGAACTTTGGCAGGAGATATGGTATACTATGATGGATTTGTGCTGTCCCGGCGGAAGGGACGCGGAAAGAGAAAGGACTTGTTATGAAGATCATTCTGGTGGGCGGCGGCAAGGTTGGTACCGCGCTGGCGCGGCAGCTCAGTGAGGAAGACCATAATGTGACCATTGTGGATACCAACAAAGCGCGTGTGGAGCACCTGACTGAAAGCTACGATGTGCTGGGCATCGTGGGCAACGGTTCCTCGATCACCACGCTGGCAGAGGCCGGCATTGAAGACGCGGATGTGTTCATTGCCGTGACCGGTTCGGATGAGCTGAACCTGCTGTGCTGCATGTTTGCCAAAAAGGCGGGCCACTGCCATGCAATTGCCCGTGTGCGCAACCCGTCCTACAGTCATGAGCTGGACTTTATCAAAAAGCAGATCGGCATTTCGGCCATCATCAATCCGGAAATGGCTGCAGCAAAGGAAATCTCCCATCTGCTGCGCTTCCCGGGTGCAAGCAAGATCGACACCTTTGCAGACGGCCGTGTGCGGCTGATCAAGTTTGCACTCACCGCAGAGCAGGGGCTGGACGGCGTGGCCATCCGCGAGATTCCCACCCGTCTGAAGAGCGACATTCTGGTGTGTGCAGTGGAGCGCAGCGGCGGCGTGATCATCCCGAACGGCAACTTTGTACTGCAGAACGGCGATCAGGTCACCTTCCTTGCAACACAGGATAAGGCCCACGAGTTCTTCCAGCGCATCCACCTGCCGGTGCGCCCGGTGCGCAATGCCTTCATCGTGGGCGGCGGTGCCATCGCCTTCTATCTGAGCCAGGAGCTGCTGGAAAACCACGTGCGTGTGCGCATCGTGGAGCGCGACCCTGCCCGCTGCATGGAGCTGGCCGAGCAGCTGCCCGGCGCACAGATCCTGAACGAGGACGGCTCCAACCGCGAATTCCTGCTCTCGGAGGGCATGGAGTCCACCGAGGCTTTTGTGGCCCTGACCAACATCGACGAGGAGAATGTGCTGCTGACCCTGTTTGCCAAAAAGCACTCCAAGGGCAAGCTGGTCACCAAAGTCAACCGTCTGGAATTTGATGATATTCTGGCCGGTCTGGATCTGGGCAGCGTGGTCTACCCCAAGTACATGACCTGCGATTACATCGTGCAGTATGTGCGTGCACTGCAGAACGAAGCGGGCAGCAACATCAAGACGCTGTACCGCATTCTGGACGACCGCGTGGAAGCGCTGGAATTTACCGTCCACGAGAAGAGCGCTGCCACCGGTGTCCCCCTGAGCCAGCTGCACCTGAAAAAGAATCTGCTGCTGTGCTGCATCACCCGCGGCCATCAGATCCTGATCCCGCGCGGCGGCGACCAGATCCAGGTGGGCGACAACGTGATCGTGGTCACGCTGGAGCATGGTCTGCATGACCTGCGCGATATTCTGGACAAGGGCGCAGAGGGTTGACGGAGGCAGACTATGAATTATGCGATCGTTTTCCGTCTGCTGGGCTATGTCATGCTGATCGAGGGTGCGCTGCTGCTGCTGCCCGCAGCGGCCAGCTGGATCTACGGCGAATGGTTCGTGCTGGGCGTGTTTCTGATCACGGCGGCAGTCAGCGCCGCCATCGGCTACGCCCTGCGCGGCATCAAGCCTAAAAGCAAGATGTTCTATATGCGGGAGGGCTTTGCTGCTACCTCGCTGAGCTGGATCGTCATTTCCATCGTGGGCGCCGTTCCGTTTGTGGTGACGGGCTGCATCCCGAACCCGGTGGATGCCCTGTTTGAGACGGTGTCCGGCTTTACCACCACTGGTGCCAGCATCCTGCCCGGGGTAGAGGATCTGCCCAAGGGCATCCTGTTCTGGCGCAGCTTCACCCACTGGATCGGCGGCATGGGCGTTCTGGTGTTCCTGCTCTCGCTGCTGCCCCTGACCGGCGGTTCCCACGTCAACCTGATGAAGGCAGAAAGCCCCGGCCCTCAGGTGGATAAGCTGGTGCCCAAGGTGCAGTCTACCGCAAAGATCCTGTACGGCATCTATTTTGCACTCACCGTGCTGGAGGTGGTATTCCTGCTGCTGGGCGGCATGCCGCTGTTTGAGTCCATGCTCACGGCCTTCGGTACGGCGGGCACCGGCGGCTTCGGCTTCAAAAATGACAGCTTTACCAGCTTTTCTCCCTACATCCAGTGGGTCGTGACCATTTTCATGATCCTGTTTGGTGTCAACTTCAATGCCTACTTCCTGCTGCTGCTGCGCAAATTCAACCGCGCCATCAGCGAGGAGGTGCGCGGCTACTTCGCCATTATTCTGGTGGCAATTGGCATTATCACGGCCAATATCTACAGCCTTTATAACAGCTTTGGCGAAGCGGTGCGTCAGGCAGCCTTTCAGGTGGGCTCCATCATCACGACCACTGGCTTTTCCAGCTGTGACTTTGACCTGTGGCCCACCCTCTCCAAAGAAATTCTGGTGGTGCTCATGTTCATTGGTGCCTGCGCAGGCAGCACCGGCGGCGGCATCAAGGTGAGCCGCCTCCTCATTCTGGGCAAGACCTTGCGCAAGGAGCTCAAGCAGGCACTGCACCCGCAGGTGGTGGCCCCCGTCCGCATGGACGGCAAGCTGCTCAACCACGAGACCATCCGCACCACCAATGTGTTTATGGGCGCGTATTTCTTCATCTTCGTGGTCTCCTTCCTGCTCATCAGTCTGGATGGCTTTGATATGGTGACGAACTTCACAGCCATTGCAGCTACTTTGAACAACATCGGCCCGGGCCTTGCGCAGGTGGGCCCCATGATGAACTTTGGCAGCTTTACGAACCCTGCAAAGCTGGTGATGATCTTCGACATGCTGGCCGGCCGTCTGGAGATCTTCCCGATGCTGGTGCTGTTCCTGCCGGATACATGGCGCAGATTCTAAAAAGCAATTATAAAAAGCCATCTGTGATCTCCTGCTCGTATTGAGCATTTGGAGAGATACAGATGGCTTTTTTGCGCGTAACGGTAAGCTGCACAAACCCTTCTCTTTTCGGGGAAGGCGGATCTGCGAAGCAAAGACGAAGAAGCTTTTATACTTCCACTTTTTCCTGTGCCCGGTACTGCAGGGCTTCCAGCACACAGTCCTCATCCAGCAGCTGTTTGCCTGCCAGATCGGCCACCGTGCGGGCCACCCGAAGGATGCGGTCATGGGCGCGGGCGGAAAGGCCCAAAGCGTCGTAGGAGGCGCGCAGCAGCCGCTCGGCGGCGGGGGTCATGCGGCAGACGCGCCGCACCTGCCCGGCGGTGAGCTGGGCGTTGCAGAGTACACCCTCAAAACCCGGGGCGGCATAGCGCTTTGCCTGAATGGCCCGGGCGGCAAGCACCTGTTTGCGCAGATCGGCGCTGCTCTCGGAAGGGACGACGGCGTGCAGCTCGTCAAAGGCGATGGGGTCCATCTCCACGCACAGGTCGATGCGGTCCAGCAGCGGGCCGGACACACGGCTGCGGTACTGCCGCACGGCACTGGGTGAGCAGGTGCACTGCCGGGTGGGATGACCGTAGTAGCCGCACTTACAGGGGTTCATGGCGGCTACCAGCTGGAAGCGGCTGGGATAGGTGGCACTGCCTGCCGCTCGGCTCACGGTGATCTGGCCGTCTTCCAGCGGCTGGCGCAGCACTTCCAGACTCTCGCGGGAGAACTCCGGCAATTCGTCTAAAAACAGCACACCGCAGTTGGCAAGGCTGCACTCGCCGGGCCGGAACTGTGCGCCGCCGCCAGCCAGAGCCGCGGCACTGGCCGAGTGGTGCGGGCTGCGGAAGGGACGCGCCGTGATCAGGCCCCGGCCCTGGGGCAGCTGCCCGGCGATGGAATAGATCTTGGTGGTCTCCACGGCTTCCTCCCGGGTGAGAGGCGGCAGGATGCCCGGCAGGCGCTTGGCCAGCATGGATTTGCCGGTACCCGGTGCACCCATCAGCAGCACGTTGTGGCCCCCGGCCGCAGCGATGACCATGGCCCGGCGGGCCAGTGCCTGCCCCATCACGTCGGCAAAATCCGGCACCTGTGCCCAGGCCTCGGCGGGGTCAAAGGGAACGGCTGCCGCAGCGGTCAGCGGTCGGATGCCGCGCAGGGCGTCCACCACCTCCCGGGCGGTGTGGGCCGGGTAGACGGCCATGCTGTCGGCACAGGCCTCGGCAGCCTCGGCGGCGTTTTCGGCGGGTACATACAGGGCGCGGATGCCGTTTTCGGCGGCGGCCAGCGCCATGGGCAGCACGCCGGATACCGGGCGCAGGGTGCCGTCCAGCGCCAGTTCACCCAGAAAGGCGGCGTCCTCCGGCACATCCTCCAGCTGGCCGCTGGCCGTGAGCACGGCCAGCAGCAGGGGCAAATCGTACACCGGGCCGGTCTTGCGCACATCGGCGGGGGCCAGGTTGACCGTGATGCGCCGGTCCGGGAACTTGAAGCCCAGGTTCTTGATGGCGGCACGCACGCGGTCCGCACTTTCCCGCACGGCGGAATCCGGCAGGCCCACGATGGAAAAGGCGGGCAGCCCGCCCGAAACGTCGGCCTCCACGGCCACGGCAAAGCCGCGCAGGCCGTTCAGGCCAAAGCTCTTTGTTACCGAATACATGGGTGCACCTCGCTTGCATTTTCTGCGCAAAAACGGTCGAAAATTGGGTGGAAAAATTTGGGAGGAACCGTCAGCCTTCGACAGCATCTCCCGGTCGATTTCATTATAGTAAAGGGCAGGAAAGATGTCAATGCAGCGGAAAGGAGAGCGACAAACGATGACAGGCAAGGAATACTGCCGGTACATCCGTACTTATTCAGAGCTGGAGGGGCTGCAGCGGGCCCACACGGTGGTGTACTGTGCCCAGACCGTGCCCGGGGGCGTGCTGGCCCAGCTGCGGTGGGAGCAGGCGGGCCGGGTACAGTGCAGTACGGTGCTGGCTCCGCAGGGCAGTTTTGCCCGGATGATGCAGCTTTTGCGCTATCTGTGCGAGAACAGCATCGGCCCGGAACAGTGGCTGGAGGTGCTGGAGGACGTGCACCAGCCCTACCGGCTGCTGCCGGAAACACAGCAGCCCGCCGACATCCACCCGGAGAGCGGCTGTTTTTGTGGCATTTGCTGATTTTGTACCGGTAAGATTGTGGCAGAATATGCAATTGACATGATGGACACAAGCGTTTATAGTATAATTAGGTTTGAATAAACTGTCTCCTTTTTTGGGAAAAAATAACAAAGGTAAGGTGTGCAACATGTATCTGGATGAATATAAGCGCTGGCTGGCAGCGGAGCTGGACGATGCGGATCTGAAGCCCGAACTGGCAAAGATCGAGGGCAACGATGACGAGATCAAGGATCGCTTTGCTGTGGCTTTGAAGTTCGGCACCGCAGGCCTGCGCGGCGTCCTGGGCGCGGGTACCAACCGCATGAACATCTACGTTGTGCGTCAGGCTACCCAGGGCCTGGCCAACTGGGTCAAGACCCAGGGCGGCAGCCAGACCGTCGCCATCAGCTACGACAGCCGCCTCAAGAGCGACGTCTTTGCCAAGACGGCTGCCGGTGTTCTGGCAGCCAATGGCATCAAGGTGCGCATCTATGATGCCCTGATGCCGGTGCCGGCCCTGAGCTTTGCTACCCGCTACTATCAGTGCAATGCAGGCATCATGGTCACCGCCTCCCACAACCCGGCCAAGTACAACGGCTACAAGGCCTACGGCCCGGACGGCTGCCAGATGACCGATGACGCCGCCGCCATCGTGTACGACGAGATCCAGAAGACCGATGTGCTCACCGGTGCCAAGTACATCTCCTTTGCCGAGGGCGTGGAAAACGGCCTGATCCGTTTTGTGGGCGATGACTGCAAGAAGGCCCTGTACGACGCCATCGAGGCCCGTCAGGTGCGCCCCGGCCTGTGCAAGACCGCCGGCCTGAAGCTGGTGTACAGCCCCCTGAACGGTTCCGGTCTGGTTCCGGTCACCCATGTGCTGAACGACATGGGCATCACCGATATCACCATCGTGCCCGAGCAGG
>OHDG01001467.1_pt1 | contig 10327 bp, 6 predicted proteins | sample 1566961 | NCBI WGS metagenome assembly OHDG01 (sample SAMEA3879539, study PRJEB24766) | human gut metagenome | biome: human-associated habitat; feature: feces | place: USA | collected 1985/1987
GTACAAATCAACGTTCTGCCAGTATTCGTCGGCTTCCTTGGATACCAGAGCCGTGTCGTTGTGCGGATCCATATAACGCAGGTAATAAGCGCTTGATCCCGCAAATCCCGGCATTGTATTTAATTCCAAGGGGAAGACTGTCTTCTGATCGATCAGTGCGTTATCAACGACTTCACCTTTTTCTACATCCCAAGCCCATTTCGTTGCATGTCCCAATGGAGGTTCGCCGCTTTCGGTCGGCAGGAACTTCGCTACTTCCGGTAATTCCAACGGCAGTTTGTTCTCGTCGATCATATAAGGCATACCGTCCTTGTAATAAACAGGGAACGGTTCGCCCCAGTAACGCTGACGGGAGAAAATAGCATCACGCAGACGGAAGTTTACTTTGACACGTCCTAACTGATGTTCTTTTACATATTTCTTGGTAGCGGCGATCGCTTCCTTGATGGTCAAACCATTCAGGTTCAGGTCACAGTAAGGAGTAACGCCTGCCTTCGGTGAATTACATACAATACCTTCTTTGGCATCGAAACTTTCTTCGCTGACATCACAACCTTCTACCAACGGGATGATCGGCAGATTGAAATGCTTGGCAAATGCGTAGTCGCGGCTGTCGTGTGCAGGAACGGCCATGATGGCTCCTGTTCCGTAGCCAGCCAATACGTAATCGCTGATCCAAACCGGAACGGCATCACCTGTAAACGGATTGATGGCGTATGAACCACTGAATACACCCGTTACCCGGCGGTCGGAAATACGTTCGCGTTCGGTACGTTTCTTGGTACGGTCCAGATAAGCTTCTACTTCGGCTTTCTGAGCTTCGGTAGTCAACAAAGGTACCAGTTCGCTCTCAGGAGCCAGAACCATGAAGGTAACACCAAACATCGTATCGGCACGAGTCGTAAAGATGGTGAATTCCAAATCCTGATCTTTTACTTTGAAGCGGACTTCTGTTCCTTCCGAACGGCCGATCCAGTTACGCTGGGTTTCTTTCAAGGAGTCTGTCCAGTCGACAGTTTCCAATCCATCCAGCAAACGCTGGGCATAGGCAGAAACACGCAAGCACCACTGACGCATCTTCTTTTGAACAACCGGATAACCGCCACGCTCTGAAACGCCATCTACTACCTCATCGTTAGCCAATACCGTTCCCAGTTGCGGACACCAGTTCACCATCGTCTCTCCCAGATAAGCGATTCGGTAATTCATCAGGATTTCCTGTTGTTCCTTTTCGCTCTTGGCCTTCCATTCTTCAGCCGTAAAGCTCAGCTCTTCGCTGCAAGCTACGTCCAGACCTTCCGTACCTTTCTCTTCAAAATAAGCAATCAGCTTGCTGATGGGCTGTGCCTTCTGGCATCCGTTGCAATAGAAGCTGTTGAACATCTGCTGGAAAGCCCACTGTGTCCAGTGATAATATTTCGGGTCGCATGTGCGGACTTCGCGATTCCAGTCGAAAGAGAAACCGATTTTGTCCAGCTGTTCCCGATAGCGATTGATATTATTGACCGTTGTAATGGCCGGATGTTGTCCGGTTTGAATGGCATATTGTTCGGCCGGTAATCCGTATGCATCGTAACCCATCGGATGCAATACATTGAAGCCGCCCAATCTTTTGTAACGGGAATAAATATCAGAAGCAATGTAACCGAGCGGATGCCCTACGTGCAATCCGGCTCCTGACGGATACGGGAACATATCCAACACATAATACTTGGGTTTTTCGTTCTTCTCTACTTGATAGACCTTGTTGGCGATCCAATATTCACGCCATTTCTTCTCAATGTCTCTGAAATTATATTCCATATCTGGTTAAACCTTTAACAATTATCTTTATTTGAAATACAAAAGTAGTGATTTTATTTGGTTTGCTTCCGTTTCTGTTTTGAATTTTGCAGGAGAGAGGGGCTTTTTAAGAAATCCCTCTCGCTCTCTTACAAAATGCCCCGAATCTCCCTTTTTTACTAACACCTTAAATGAGTAAAAAAGAAAAAATCTGAGGGAAAAGTGAGGTTGAAAGGTGATTCTCCCGAGAATTAAAACCGATTTTCGAGGGTTTTGAGGAAGAAACTGGTAAGAAATGAAGCAAAAGCCGGCGTATTTGGAAGATTTCCCGGCGTGTTTTGGAATGAAATCGGGCAGAAAAATGGGTGATTAGGGGTTGATTTTCTTCTTCCTCCGCTTGTGATGGGGGATTTGTTCCTTCTGAAAGGGACAGAATACGGACTTTCGTTGTTTTTTTGCTCCGTTTTTCAGTCAAGAAATATTTCTTGTAATATAAAGGTAAACAATATATTAGGCTGTATTTTTAACGATTTAACCCCTTCAAAACTCGTGAATTTTCGAAGGACTTGTACTACGGTTCGAAATATGGGAGTTTTGAAGGGGTTTATTTGACATTTTGACAATTCCAACAACTTGTCAACCGTCTTATTGGATACCTAATTTGGCTTTGATTTCTTTCGGGATGGCATCTTTATGTACCAGGATATAGATTGTCTTGGCTTTAACAAAGCTTTCCGACATATTCAGATAGCCTCCGAAACGATTTCGCTCGGTTCCCCAGGAGTTTTTGGTAATGTAATACTTCGTACCGTTCTGATCTTTGGTGATACCGGTGATGTGCATCAAGTGATCGTCTGTCGTAACGAAGGTTTCATATCCTTTCTGACGAACTTCGGGAGTCACGTTGACTTCCGGATACGGATGTTCGAATTTATAAACTTCCTCCAGACGTTCATTCGGATTCATTTTCTCAAAGCGGGCACGATCCGTACCGGCGTATGTATCTACGTTGTTGACTTCCGGATTGATGGCAACGCCATTGATGAACGAAAATCCCTTTTCGCTTACATCGCCGTCCCAGCCGATCGAATAGCCGTTCTTCAGCGCATAATCCATGGTCTGGATCATTTCGTCGAGCGGCAGGTTATACATCTGCTGATGTTCCCAATTGTCGGGTACTTCTACATCAAACTTCTGATAATAGGGCTGGTGTGTAAAGCTGGTCAACTCTACATAATCACTCATATTCAACCCTAAGGAAGCGGCAAAGCTTTTCGGCGTATATTCTTTTCCCTGGTAGGTGAATTTCTCCGGAACCTTTCCTAGATAAATATCGAAGAGACTGTTCACCAGTTCCTGATATTCCGGACTGTTGGCGCGCAGCTTGATAGCTGTTTCAGAGATACTTTCTACATACGAAGCCAGTTCCTGATGATTGTGCATCTCCGAATCATAGTTGATACCGTGATAAACTTCTTCAGGCACGATACCGACCTGCTCAAAAGCGTGCATCCAAGATGGAGAAAGACTACCCTGTCCTACGTTTCCTTTTCCACGGCGCAGGTAATTGTCTTTCATCTGATTGATGTATTTCTGGCGGACAATGAACATCTCGGAAAGATCGTATTCACCTTTGCCCATGCGGAGTAATTCGGATTCCATGAAGGAAGTTGTGGCAAAACACCAGCAAGTACCGGTTGCCGCCTGATTCTTGACCGGAGTAGCCGGTACTTTTACTTCGTCGGTAAACTGATATCCTTGCGCCATGGCACCTGATGCCATGCAGGCAAAAACACAAGAGAGTAAAAATGTTTTCATGTTGTATAACGGATTTGATAGATTATTCTTTCAGTTGAGCAACGAAGATACGATATTGTTCGTTTATATCCCAATATTCAGGAGAAAAAGAAAAGTAGGATGCCATATTGCCTATCTGAAAAGGATTCGTTATTTTCGTGGAAATGAAAACGGATAATAGGAATTAAAACAAGATAATCGTATGAAGAAATTGGCTTTATTTACAGGGGCTTTGCTGGCTCTGACTGTTGCGCTGAGCAGTTGTGGAGGAGAAAAGAAACAGGACAAAGTGCTTCGTCATGTAGTTATGTTTGGCTTCAAACCCGAAGTGACAGCCGAGCAGGTAAAAGCAGTAGAAGATGCTTTCGGCGAACTGCCTTCAAAGATCGACCTGATCAAGGATTATGAGTGGGGAACAGATTGCAGTCCGGAGGGCTTGCAACAGGGATTGACACATTGCTTCTTCGTAACCTTCCATTCGGAAGCCGACCGTGATGCTTATCTGGTACATCCGGCCCACAAAGAATTCGGAAAAGTGTTGGGAAACAAAGCCTCAGCCGTCACTGTCCTGGATTATTGGACGAGGTAAAAGAAATGATACCCAAGAATGGCAAAATGATACCCAATGTGATACTCAAGAACCCCAAAATGATACTTAAGAATATGGGGTATATAAAACCCTCCGTATAGCCTGAAACGATACGGAGGGTTTTTGATTGGATTCTTTATAAGACTATTGAGCTGTCGTAAAATCCGGAGCGAGGAAATCTGCTGTCTTAGAGTTAAAACCCTCTAGCAAATTTCTTCCAGAATGCATCGGCCATTTCTTCCCAACGCAGGATAGTGGCTCCGGCAAAGTCGGCTGTGTATTGGGTTAGATAAGCCCGTGCAGCTTCTTCTCCTTTTGTCTGGGATAAAGTCTGATAACGGTTTTCTACGAAAGGCATTTCCGACAGTCCTTTCTCTTCAAAGTGAGCAACGGCAGATAATACTGTTTCTTTAGTCGCTCCCCAGCGGACAGTTGCCAGCTTGTTGGCTGTCCGGTATTTCCAGACGATGGCATCTTCCCGATGGGCTGCCTGTCCGCAGACTGCAAAGCAAGCGGGTAATGATGTCGTTCCCGAGAAAACCGGAATACGCGGACTTTGTCCCGGATTATCGAAAGAGATCCAAGCTACGCCACCAACGGCATCCGGCAACCAGCTTCGTAATTGGATTACGGTCGAATAAGAGCATTGCGGAACAGCTACCAAACGATTCTTCTGTACGGTGTTAGGTTTGATTCCGTTCAGCATGGTGATCATATCCGATGTCATCCACGGATTGGCAGCCGGACTGATAATTGTATCGGTCAGACCGGTTTCTTTATTCTTGGTTGTTACTTTCAGGTTCTTGGTCACATCAAATTCCGAACCGGCATACGTCTCTCGGAGCAGAGCCATTACTTTTTGTACTGATACGGCAGAGTCCGGTTTAACGCTGATAGGCAGTTCTTCCGCATCATACGAAAGATGTAGCGAAGGAGCCAAGGCATTCAGGATATAATATTCACGCAGGCTGAATGATTTCTTTTCGCCAAAATAATTTCCACCGGCATAGGCTTCCCAGAAACGGAAAGGCTTCTTACCGTCCCAGAATCCTAATTTCTTGGCTACGTCAAACACATTCTCCGAGGCCATGTAATGATCGGTATCTTTCAGGTCGAGCGTAGAAATACGGGGCACATTGGCCGATACGCCCACATGATCATCCGGGATACGTACAGCCGCCCAGACACCGCCAATCTGATCCGGTCCTTCTCCAAAGACTTCGAAGTGCCATACTTCGTTAGGATCGGCAATGGTAAGACATTCGCCCCAGTCGCCATAACCATATTTCTTGACCAGGTCGCCCATCAGACGGATGGCTTCGCGTGCGGTAGTACAACGTTGCAAGGCAATCTTGGCCAGTTCTTCGATCATGAACATACCTTTCTCGTTGACCAGCTCTTTCCGGCCGGAGATCGTTGTTTCTCCAATACCTAACTGTTTCTCGTTGAGGCAAGGATAAGACGTATTCAGAAACTGATAGGTAGAACGGGCTTCCGGAATGGATCCTTTCAGGGTCATACCGGTACGGTCATCAGGAGTCGTTGTATGCATCCGTCCCGAATAGATGGCTACGGTCGTATCTTTTTCATACTGGGCCGCAGGAACTACTTCCATCCAGGTACGATAGTTACCGTCGCACGTATGACTTGTCATGACCGAACCGTCGGTCGACGCCTTTTTACCCACCATGATACTTGTGCAACTTTCCGGATTCAACGGAGGAAACTGGGTTGCATATTCTTGAGCCAATAGAAAAGAGCAGCAGCAAATCAAGCTGATAGCTGTCAATACGTATTTCTTCATTCTGTTCTGTTATTAGATTTGTGCGGTAAAGATACGCTTTTTCAGGATAAGCCGGTATGTTCTGGAAGGGAAGAATAAAATAAAGGTTACCTTCCGATGCAGAAAGTAACCTTTATGAGTTGGTATGAATCGCTTATTTCTTTTTCCGTTTTTTCTCTCCGAAAGAATGTTTACCCGGTTTTCCGTTGGCTCGTTCGAAGCGTTTTTGGGCGGTACTACGGCGTTTGCGTTCTTTTACCTTTCCTTTTCCTTCCCCTTTTTCCTGCGCTTCTTCAACGATGACACGCCGGCCGTCTACTTCGAAGTTGTTCATACATTTTTCTACCCGGCGGGCTTCCTTTTCTTCTACTTCGAAGAATGAGAACTTCTCCATCAGGTCGATCCGGCCGATCCGGACTTTTCCCGGAACACATTTGTTGACCAGGTCGATCAGTTGGTTGGTATATAGACCGTCGGTCTTTCCGAAGTTGATGAAGAAGCGGACAAACCCTTCTTCGGCTTTCCGTTTTCTTCCGCCCTCGCGGTCTTTCCGACTGGATTTTTCATCGATGGTTTCGATCTCATCCGCATCTTTGTAATAATCGATCATGCGGTTGAACTCCAGTGAAACCATACGCTTGATGATGTCTTCCTTGTCGAGCCATTCCAGCTTGCGGTAGATCTGTGGCATCAGTTCGGCGATCTCTTCTTCGTTTACCTTTACTTTCTCGATCTGATCGACCAGGTTGAACAGTTGCTTGGCACAGATTTCCTTTCCTGAAGGCATCTCGCCTTTCTCGAACTTCTTGTTGATCACCCGCTCGATTTCCTTGATCTTCCCTTTCTCACGCACATGACAGATAGAGATGGAAATACCTGTTTTTCCGGCTCTTCCGGTACGTCCGCGGCGGTGTGTATACGATTCGATATCATCCGGTAAACCATAGTTAATCACATGGGTCAGATCATCTACATCCAGACCACGGGCTGCGACATCGGTAGCAACCAGCAACTGCAGGTTCTTGATACGGAACTTCTGCATCACATAATCGCGTTGTGCCTGACTCAGTTCGCCGTGCAGCGAATCGGCATTGTATCCGTCCTGGATCAGTTTATCTGCAATTTCCTGCGTTTCCTTACGTGTCCGGCAGAAAATGATGGCATAAATATTCGGATAGAAATCGGCGATGCGTTTTAATGCCAAGTATTTATCCTGGGCACGTACCATGAAGTAGATATCACGGATGTTCTTGTTCCCTTCGTTCTTGTTCCCAATGACAATCTCTTTCGGATGATTCATGTATTGTTTGGTAATCGCTGCAATGCCTTGTGGCATGGTTGCCGAGAAGAGTAACATATTGCGGGAAACAGGTACCTCAGCCAGGATTGCATTGATACTGTCGGTAAATCCCATATTCAGCATTTCGTCGGCCTCGTCCATGATGACATTGCGGATATGACTCAGATCAACCGTCTTGCGGTTCATCAGGTCGAGTAATCGTCCCGGTGTCGCTACAACGACGTGAACACCACGTTTCAATGTCTTGATCTGGCTTTCAATGCTGGAACCTCCATAAACCGGCAATACGCGTAAATGATCTATATATTTGGAATAGTCATTCAAATCGTCGGCGATTTGCAAGCAGAGTTCCCGGGTCGGGCATAATACCAACGCCTGAGGTTGATAATCTTCTACCTCGATTTTCTGTAAGATAGGCAGACCAAAGGCAGCCGTTTTTCCGGTTCCTGTCTGTGCCAAAGCGATAACATCATTATCTTGTCCCAGTAAATAAGGAATCACTTCCTCTTGTACGGGCATCGGGGAAACATACCCCAGTTCCTGAATTGCCTTTAATATAGGTGCGGCAACTCCTAATTCTTCAAATGTTTTCAAATTCTGTTTGTTAGATGATTATAAAAACGGATCGTTTTCAGCCTGCAAAGATAGATAATTATTATGAGTTCTGATCTATTTCAGCAGGAGATCTTTCAGACGGTCTCTGTTTTTACCGGATATTTTCAGTCCGGTTTCCCGGTAATTGTCAAATGATCCGTAACGGTTTTCGATTTCCCGGTAGGCGATGTTCAGGAACGATTCGTTGACAGAAAGCAAGACTGTCATCGTCTCTTGCGCATCCGTACTTAACGCTGAAACCGTTTTTGCCATGAAGCTGGGATCAATATACCGGTTGGAACTCATATATTCCTGCGTGATCGATTCTTGCGGAATGTCTAGCATAGAGAAAAGCAATGAGATGAAAAGGCCGACTCGGTCTTTTCCTAACTCTCCGGATATCAGGATCGGATAATTCTTCTTGTCAAGCAAGATGCGGAAGACATCTCCAAGATCTTCTGTATTATTGGCGATGAAACGGATATAAGCATCTTCCATGAAGAGTGTTCCGTCCCGTTTACGTACTTTGTTCTCCAGGATACGTTGGTTCATCTCCTCTTTGTTTCCACAGGGTATGGGAATATGAATAATCTGTGTGTTGGGGAAATAAATGGGTTGCTCTTTTACTTCGTGAGCCGTCCGCAAGTCAATGATGGTTTTTATACCTGCCTCAATGAGCCGGATGGAATCTTGTTCGGAGAAGTTGTGAATATTTCCCGAACGGTATAACTTGCCCCATCTGACTTGCCTTCCTTTCTTCGATTTATAACCACCGACGTCACGGAAATTCTGGATGTTATCCATAAACGTATAGCGGGCAGCTACGTCTTGAGGAGAATGATCGTTGAAGGTAATCCGGAAATATTTACGCTGGATATTATCAGAGGTGATATAACGGATAAATCCGTCTTCAATGGAAGTAGATGCGGCAGGATGGTTCATGTCGAATTTATCAGGAACATCCGACACATACAACTTCGCTATCCCTTTTATTACCGGATTCGTCTCCCATTTGATAATGTAATTGCCAATTTCATCCCGGACACACAACGCCCTCACGTCACACGATTCGGACTTGCATCCGAATAATGCCAGCAAACATGTCAGTATACCTAGAATCTGTTCTTTCATCACCATTCTCCCAACTTCTATCTATCTTTACAAAGATAGAAAATCCCCCCAATATCCCCAATTTCTTATGTTTATTTAAGTTTCACTTGGGATCCTCCATATTTGTTGGCAAAATCCGAGGAAATATAGTTGTCGTAACTTTGACAAACTTCGGCCGAGAAATCAATGCCACATTGGATGATTTTCTGCCATTTGTCTTTGTCCAATGTAGGCAGATCCTGTTTCCGTACCTCGTATTTCAGTAGTCCGTAAATGATACCGGCATTGAAATTGTCACCGGCTCCGATGGTGCTGACGGGCTGAATGGACTGAGCATCGATATGAGACGTGAAACGGCTGGTTCGCAGATCCACTCCGTTGGCTCCACGGGTTGTCAGGAAGTTATCACAATAGAATTGAACATGATCCTGATAAACCCGATCTAGGTCTGTCAGTTTGAAGAGGTTGTAAAAGTCCTCATCCGATCCCCGTACGATGTCGGCAAACTCGAAGTTCTCCAATACCGTAGGCATCACATGAATGGCTTCATGGGCATGCGCCTGCCGGAAGTTCGGGTCGTAATACAAGATTGCTCCGCGTTCTTTGGCATATTCGAGGAATTCATAGACCCGTTTCCGTAAAACGGGATTCAGGGAGTAATAGGAGCCGAAGATGAAGATATCGTCTTTCTCGATCGGAGGAAGAGGCACTTCCAGGCGTTGCTTCGGATAGTCTTTGTAGAAGGTATATTGAGCATCCTGGTTTTCATCCAGAAATGCCAGCGACAAAGGACTTTTTCCATCCGGGAAACGATCTACATACCGGGTAGAGATATGATTCTCCTGCATGAAATTCTGGATGATATCTCCTACTCTGTCATTCCCGATTTCACTGATGAAAAGAACATCTACGCCTAATCGTCCCAATGATACCAACCCGTTGAACACCGATCCGCCCGGTACAGCTGCATGGGGTTGGTTTCCCCGGAAAATAATATCCAGTATTGTTTCTCCAATTCCTATTACCTTTCTCATGTTTTCTCACTTGTTTTGCATTTGTTTCTCGTGGAAATCGAATTTACTCCTCGTTTGTTTTGCAAACGAATCCGCCGAGAAACGTATGAACTTGATTTTATTCCTTTTTACTTTGCTCACGGCTTTTCGATCCCAGGTAACCTCCATGATGACGTTTGGCATAGTCGGTGTTGGTGAAACCGATTCGCTTCATGGTGCTGACTACCAGGATATCACCGATGACGGTCATGACTGTCGTTGAGGTTGTCGGAGTCAGTCCTAACGGACATACTTCGGCCGGAGCTCCGGTAGGCAGACAGACTGTAGCTTCTTGTGCCAATTCACTTTCCGGGTTGCCT
>OHDG01001470.1_pt1 | contig 10305 bp, 7 predicted proteins | sample 1566961 | NCBI WGS metagenome assembly OHDG01 (sample SAMEA3879539, study PRJEB24766) | human gut metagenome | biome: human-associated habitat; feature: feces | place: USA | collected 1985/1987
GGGTCATAGCAGATTGCGCCCTTGCCGTGGTCGATTGCCAAATTGTATCGCCCATAGGTGTGCATGACATAAGCGTCATCCAGTTTTTTAATATCTTCAAAGCTCATTGAAATTCCTTCTTTCCGTGCTTTTTCCATGCTTTTTTATTTTGTAAACATTGTGCCGATCCCTTCATCGGAGAATATTTCGATGAGGATGGAATGTTCGATTCTGCCGTCAATGATATGGGCACGGTTTACACCGCTGCGGACTGCCTCAACACAGCAATCAATCTTGGGAATCATACCGCCACTGATGATGCCGTCACGCTTGAGCATAGGAACTTCGCTGACATTGACAACGGGAATGAGCGAATCCTCATCGTGAACATCACGGAGAAGTCCTCTGATATCTGTCATAAGAATGAGCTTTTTTGCGCCGATTTTAGCGGCAATCTGCGATGCCGCAATGTCTGCGTTAATATTGTATACATTGCCGTCATAACCGCCTGCAACTGTTGAAACAATCGGAATATAACCGCTTGCAAGAGCGTTGTTGAGCGGTTCGGGGTTAACCTCCTTAATCTCGCCCACATAGCCGAGGTCTGCGCCTGTAACAAGCTTTTCAGCCATGAGCATTCTGCCGTCAAGACCGCAAAGTCCCATAGCCTTACCGCCGTGACTGCCGAGAAGTTGAACAAGGCTCTTGTTGACCTTGCCTGCAAGCACCATCTGAACAATGTCGATAGTTTCCTTGTCGGTCACTCTCATACCGTTGATAAACTTGCTTTCCTTGCCAACGGCTTTGAGCATTGCATTGATTTCGGGTCCGCCGCCGTGAACAAGCACAACATTGACTCCGACAAGCTGCATAAGAACGAGGTCGCTCATAACTGCCGCTTTAAGCTCTTCGTTTATCATAGCGTTTCCGCCGTATTTTACAACAATTGTTTCGCCCGAATATTTCTTGATATAGGGCATTGCCTGTATAAGTACCTTGGCTCTCTTTGAAACATCCATTTTCTTCAATCCTTTATGTAGTTGATTTCCGCTCACACAATCAAATCGCATATTATGTGCGGTAGTCACCGTTGATTTTTACATAATCATAGGTAAGGTCGCAACCGTAAGCCTCGGCAGATGCATTGCCGTCACCTAATTTCACGAGAATTTCAATTTCATCCTCAAGCAAAATTTCCTTAGCCTTGTCCTCATCAAACACAAGACCGTTGCCGTCCTTGCAAACAAGGATTTCACCCTTTGCGGATTTATATGAAACATCAATTTTTTTAACATCTGTTTCGGCACCGCTGTAGCCGATTGCGCAGAGGATTCTTCCGCAGTTTGCGTCAGCCCCGAACATTGCCGCCTTTACAAGACTTGAACAGATGATGCTCTTTGAAATAATCTTTGCGCTCTTATCGTCTTTTGCACCGTCAACCTTGCAGATAAGGAGTTTTGTTGCACCTTCGCCGTCTTTTGCAAGCTTCTTTGCAACCTTTTTGAATGCATCGGTAAGAACGGCTGTAAAGGTTTTGTAATCGTCGTTCTTTTCTGTGATTTCCTTGTTGCCTGCATAACCCGATGCCATAATTGCAAGGGTATCATTTGTTGAGGTATCACCGTCAACGCTTACCATATTATAGCTGACATCAGCGGCTTCGATAAGTGCGGATTTGAGCATTTCGGAAGAAATTGCCGCATCGGTTGTTACAAATGAAAGAGTTGTACCCATGTTAATATGAATCATACCGCTGCCCTTAGCAATACCGCCGATTGTAACCTTTTTGCCGTCAAGAACAGTTTCAACAGCCCACTGCTTTTTCACGGTGTCGGTTGTCATAATTGCCTCTGCGGCAGAGATTCCGCCGTCCTTTGAAAGCGTGCCTTTGAGCTTTTCAATTCCGCTTGCAATGGGTTCAATCGGGAGAGGCTGACCGATAACACCTGTTGATGCAACGATTACATCGTTTTTATCAACACCGAGAGCGTCTGCGGCAAGACTGCACATTTTCTCAGCCTTTTCATAGCCGTCAGGGTTACAGGCATTTGCATTGCCTGAATTTACGACAACAGCCTGAGCCGTACCGTTTTCAAGGTGTTTTTTAGTAACATATATAGTGTCGGACTTTACAAGGTTCTTTGTAAAGATAGCCGCACTGTTGCAAACCTTGTCGCAGTAAATGAGCGCAAGGTCTTTTTTAGTTGTGTTAGATGCTTTGACTCCGGCACAAATTCCGTTGGCTGTAAAGCCCTTTGCGGAAGTGACCGAGCCGTTTTCAATGTACTTGATTTCCATAGATATTCACCCTTAAAATGCAGGCGGAACGATTACCAAACCTGTTTTTTCGTCAAGTCCGAAGATGATGTTCATATTCTGAATAGCCTGACCTGCGGCACCCTTGACCATGTTGTCGATTGCGGCACAGGCAACGAGCTTGTTGGCTCTCTTATCGTGATGAATTGAAACATCACAGAAGTTAGAATATTTGATATTGTGAATGTCGGCACATTTGCCGTCATCAAGAAGTCTTACAAAAAATTCGTCCTTGTAAAAGTCCTCATAAGCCTTTCTGATTTGTTCAAAGGTTACACCGTCTTTGATGTCGGCATAAACAGTTGCGAGAATGCCACGGTTTACGGGGAGAAGGTGCGGAACAAAGGTGATAATAACCTTTTCGCCAGAAAGCTTTGAAAGAGTCTGCTCAATTTCGGGAGTGTGGCGGTGGCTTGCAACCTTATAAGCGTGGAATCCCTCGTTAAGTTCGGGATAGTGGTTGCCCTGATTTGGCTTTCTGCCGGCACCTGTAACACCGCTTTTGCAGTCGCAAATGATGCCCTTTGTGCTGACAAGTCCGTTTACAATTGCAGGAGCAATTGCGAGCGGTGAACAGGTTGTGTAACAACCCGGATTTGCAACAAGCTTTTTGCCATTGATTTTATCTCTGAAAAATTCAGGAAGTCCGTAAACTGCCTGTTCGTGAAGTTTTTTGTCAAGAAAAGTTCCGCCGTACCATTCGGTGTATTCTTCTTCGCTTTCAAGGCGGAAGTCAGCGCCGAGGTCAATAAATGCCTTGCCCGCATCAATGCACTTTGCGGCAAGCTCCTGTGAAAGACCGTGTGGAAGAGCGGCAAAGATAACATCGCTCTTTTCAACAACGGCGTCCTGATTTTCACAAATCATATCGTTTAAAAATGTATAAGACGGATAAACATCGCTCAGCTTGTCACCCTCAAAGGAAACAGAGCTGATTGCCGAAATTTCAGCCTCGGGATGAGCGGTAAGAAGTCTTACAAGCTCTGCACCTGCATAGCCGGTTGCACCGACAATACCTGCTTTTATTTTCATTGCTATCACCTAATCTATTGTAAATTTATATATTGTTCCTGTTGCTTAAAAACATTCTGATAAAACATAAAGTTTTCTCAATACCACGGATTTGCACACGCAATTTCAATATTATGCTCGGGCAGAATATGCTTTTAATACTGCAAACTTTCTACACGAACCGGGAACGGCGGCTCGCCGTACTTTATATCTCTGTCAATTCATATTGACTTTTATTTGCATATACTATATAATAAGGCTACAGGGAAAACCGTTTAAAGCGGTTGACCTATTTTGTTTGGTGTAATAACCGTCCGAAAGTAGAGCGTCGGGCGGTTATTTTTTTATGTTTTAAGGAATCACTGATTAAATCGTTTGTGCATATTGCACCGTCAGATTTCTTGTCAGATTGAGCAAACAAACCACAGTAATGCTGTCGCATTACGAGGATTTTTTGAACAATATGGCGAGAAATATGCCAGCAAGATGTGCAAACAATATTCTAATGTGATTTATTCAGTGGTTCCTTAGTGACTTCTGCAAGTGCTACGAGTAAAATTACGAGTAATACCGTTTCAGTCATACATATCACCCCCATTCATTTGGGAGTGTCAACCGCCTTAACTTCCCTGCAACCCCAACAAACCCGAAAATCGGGTTTATCGGCATTGAGTTTGTTTATTTATTAAATTATTTGAAACATTCCGTTAATTCGGAATGTTATTTTATTTTTTACAGCTTTTCTGCGATTTCTGCAACACGCTTAGCCTGAGCTTTTACATTTGCCGATGCAGGACCGCCGAATACTGTACGCTCGTTTGTACAGCGTTCAAGTGAAATTGCACTGTAAACATCATCGTTGAACACATCGCAAACCTTTTTGTATTCGTCCATTGGAAGATTTTCGAGGTCTGTACCGAGTTCAATACATCTTGCAACGAGTTCGCCTGTTGCCTTGTAGGCATCTCTGAACGGAACACCGTTCTTTGTGAGCCAGTCGGCACAGTCTGTTGCGTTGATGAAACCGCCTGCTGCGGCTTTTCTCATATTTTCGGGAATGACACGCATTGTGTCGAGCATGGGAGTAAAGGCTGTGAGGCACATTTTAACCGTGTCGAGTGCGTCAAAGATAGCCTCCTTGTCCTCCTGCATATCCTTGTTGTATGCAAGTGCAGTACCCTTCATAATTGTGAGGAGCGTCATATTGTCACCGAAAACTCTGCCGCTCTTACCACGAACAAGCTCTGCAATATCGGGGTTCTTTTTCTGCGGCATAATTGATGATCCTGTTGAAAAAGCGTCATCAAGTTCAATGAATTTAAATTCCCAACTGCACCACATAATGATTTCCTCTGAAAATCTTGAGAGGTGAACCATTATTATCGAAAGCACCGATGCAAATTCGATGCAGTAATCTCTGTCGGAAACACCGTCAAGAGAGTTGTTTGTAATTCTGTCAAAGCCTAGGAGTTCGGCTGTGATTGTTCTGTCAATCGGATATGTTGTGCCTGCAAGCGCACATGAACCGAGTGGCATTTCGTCCATTCTTTTAAGGCAGTCTTCAAGTCTTGAAACATCTCTCAAAAGCATTTCACCGTAAGCAAGGAGATGATGTCCGAAGGTAATCGGCTGTGCTCTCTGGAGGTGAGTGTAACCGGGCATAACGGTTTCGCTGTACTTTTCAGCCTTGTCGGCAATAACCTTGATAAGACCTACAACGAGATTTTTTACATTGACAACCTCTTTCTTGAGGTAAAGCTTGATGTCAACTGCAACCTGATCGTTACGGCTTCTTGAAGTGTGAAGTCTTTTGCCGTTGTCGCCGATTCTTTTGGTAAGCTCACCCTCAATAAAGGTGTGAATGTCCTCAGCCTCCGTATCAATGTGCAGAGTACCGTTTTCGATATCAGCAAGAATGCCTTTAAGACCTTTTACGATATCGTTTGCCTCTTCTTCTTTAATAATGCCGCATCTGCCAAGCATTGTTGCGTGGGCAATGCTGCCCTCGATGTCTTCTTTATACATTCTGCTGTCGAATGAAATCGAGCTGTTAAAATCGTTAGTGGTTTTTGAAAGCTCCTTTTTGAAGCGTCCTTTCCAAAGCTGCATTATTATTTCTCCTTACATTATGTTTAGCCGTTGTAAAGCACTTTGTTGTTTTTGGTTTTAAATATTTATTTATACCCTGTTATTAATGTTGGATTAACCTGTAGGGGCGTTCATTAGACGCCCGCAAGTAATAGCAGAATATTTTTCAACCGACAAATACCGTAAAAAATAAAAAGGTGTAATAAACACTTATTGGGGCAGAGAAATTCCCTGCCCCGATTATGTATGCAAATCAAAGATTTAATTATTTGATAAGGCCTTTCTTTGCACGAACCTTGATTGGAAGACCAAAGAGGTTGATGAAGCCTGCACTGTCGTTCTGGTCATAAACCTGATCTTCGTCAAAAGTAGCAATTTCCTCGTCATAGAGTGAATACGGGCTTGTTACGCCTGCATCAATGATGTTGCCCTTATAGAGTTTAAGTTTTACATCACCTGTTACATACTCCTGAGTGCTGTCAACGAAAGCTGAGAGGGCCTCACGGAGAGGTGTGTACCACTTGCCGTCATAAACGAGCTCTGCAAAAGCGTTGGCAACATTCTGCTTGTAGTGGAGTGTGTCCTTGTCAAGGCAGATTTCCTCAAGCTTTGCATGAGCAGCATAGAGGATTGTACCGCCCGGAGTTTCATAAACGCCACGAGCCTTCATACCAACAAGACGGTTCTCAACGATATCTGTGATACCGACGCCGTTTCTGCCACCGATTTTGTTGAGTTCCTTAATGAGTTCAACGCTGTCGATAGCCTCGCCGTTAAGCTTTGTGGGAACACCCTTTTCAAATGTAAGAGTTATATATTCTGCCTTATCGGGAGCTTGCTCAGGTGAAACACCGAGTTCAAGGAAACCTTCCTTATTGTACATCGGCTCATTTGCAGGATTCTCAAGGTCAAGACCTTCGTGGCTCAAGTGCCAGAGATTCTTATCCTTTGAGTAGTTTGTTTCACGGTTAATCTTGAGCGGAATATTGTGCTTTTCAGCATATTCAATCTCATCTTCACGGCTCTTGAATTCCCATGTTCTCCAAGGAGCGATAATCTTGATATCTGGAGCTAAAGCCTTGATTGTAAGTTCGAATCTGATCTGGTCATTACCCTTACCTGTAGCACCGTGGCAGATAGCAACAGCACCTTCCTTACGGGCAATCTCAACAAGTCTCTTAGCGATAAGAGGTCTTGCCATTGAAGTACCAAGTAAATATTTATTTTCATAAACAGCGTGTGCCTGAACACATGGAACGATGTAGTTGTCGCAGAACTCATCAGTGATATCTTCTATATATAACTTGGCAGCACCACATGAGAGAGCTCTCTGCTCAAGTCCGTCCAACTCCTCTTCCTGACCACAGTCTGCACATACGCAGACAACATCATAGTTGTATGTTTCCTTTAACCAAGGGATGATGGCAGTTGTGTCAAGTCCGCCAGAATAAGCAAGAATAACTTTTTCTTTCATTATATATTCCTCCGTATATTATTAAGTTTACATAGTAAAACACATATGCTATGCACCTGCAGATTATAATAAACTACTTTATTTAAAAATGCAACAACAAATTATGCATATTATACATCGATATGCAACAAAAATGTATAAATATAAATTTTCTTTAAAATATCCTTTACATAAGAAAAAAAGTTGCTATAATGTAGGTTATCAATTTACATTTTGCGTTATTTTATGCATAAATGTTGAATATATGCATTTTGCTTCGCAAAACAAGGAGGAGTTATGATTAAAGTAGGCATTATCGGTGCGACAGGTTACGCAGGTAACGAGCTTGTCAGATTATTATTAGGACATAAGGATGCAGAGATTGTATGGCTCGGTTCGAGAAGTTACATAGATCAGAATTATTCAGATGTATATAGAAACATGTTTAAGCTTGTAGATGCAAAATGTATGGACGACAATATGGAGCAGCTTGCTAACGAGGTTGATGTTATATTTACAGCAACACCACAGGGCTTATGTGCATCCCTTGTTAATGATGAAATTCTTTCAAAGACTAAGATTATTGATCTGAGTGCTGATTTCAGACTTAAGGATGTTAATGTATATGAACAGTGGTATAAGCTTGAGCATAAAGCACCACAGTATATTGATGAAGCTGTTTATGGCTTATGTGAGATTAACAGAGACAAGGTAAGCAAAGATACAAGAATTATTGCTAATCCGGGTTGTTATACAACAACATCAATTCTTACACTTTACCCAATGGTTAAGGAAGGAATAATCAATCCGGATACAATTATAATTGATGCCAAGAGTGGAACTTCAGGTGCAGGACGTGGAGCTAAGGTTGCCAACCTTTTCTGCGAAGTTAATGAGAGCATGAAGGCTTATGGTGTCGGAACTCACAGACATACACCTGAGATTGAGGAACAGTTAGGTTATGCATGTGGAAGAGATGATTTAAAGCTTATCTTCACACCACATTTGGTTCCAATGAACAGAGGAATTCTTGTAACAGCATACGCCAACCTTGCCAAAGATGTTACATATGAAGATGTTAAGGCAGCATATGACAAGTACTATGATAAGGAATATTTCGTAAGAGTACTTCCTAAAGATGTATGCCCTGAAACACGCTGGGTTGAGGGAAGCAACTTTGTTGATATAGGATTTAAGATTGAGCCAAGAACCAACAGACTTATTATGATGGGAGCGTTAGATAATCTTGTTAAGGGTGCAGCAGGTCAGGCAGTACAGAATATGAACCTTCTCTTCGGACTTCCAGAGAATGAGGGATTACAGCTTGCACCAATGTTTCCATAATAAATGTATAATAGGAGGATGTTATGAATATAATTAAAGGCGGTGTTACAGCAGCTAAAGGATTCAAGGCTGCCGGATGTGAAGCACAGATTAAATATAAGAACGGAAAGAAAGATATGGCACTTGTATACAGTGAGAAGCCATGTGTTACAGCAGGAACATTTACAACTAACAAAGTATTTGCAGCTCCTGTTAAATGGGACAGAAACATTGTATATAATGAAGACTTTGCACAGGCTGTAGTTGTAAACAGCGGTGTTGCCAACGCATGTACAGGTGTTGAAGGAGATAATGCATGTGCAGAAGAAGCAAAGGCAGTTGCAAAGGTTCTTAATGTACCGGAGAATGCAGTACTTATCGGTTCAACAGGTGTTATCGGAATGCAGCTTCCTGTTGACAGAATATGTGCAGGAATTGAAAAGCTTGCTCCAATGCTTGATGATTCATTAGAAGCAGGAACACAGGCAGCAGAGGCAATTATGACTACAGATACAAGAAGCAAGCAGGTTGCTGTAGAAGTAGAAGTTGCAGGTACTAAGGTAACAATCGGTGGTATGTGCAAGGGCGCAGGAATGATTCATCCTAATATGGCAACAATGCTCTGCTACATAACAACAGACTGTGATATCGACAAGGCACTTCTTCAGAAGATGACAAGTGCAATTGTTGATGATTCATTTAACATGATATCAGTTGATGGAGATACATCAACTAATGATACAGCTCTTGTTCTTGCTAACGGAATGGCTGGCAACAAGAAGATTACAGAAGAGGGTGCTGATTATAATGCTTTCTATGAAGGCTTAAGCTATGTATTTACAGAGCTTTCCAAGATGATTGCAGGTGATGGCGAAGGCTGTACATGTCTTTTCGAGGTTCAGGTAAAGGGTGCGACAACTAAGGCACAAGCCAAGACACTTGCTAAGTCAATTGTTACATCAAGTCTTACCAAGGCAGCGATATTCGGACATGACGCTAATTGGGGAAGAATTCTCTGTGCAATGGGATATTCTGGTGCTGACTTTGACCCTGAAAAGGTTGACATATTCTTTAAGAGTGAAGCAGGTGAGCTTCAGATTGTTAAAGATGGAACTGCTACAGATTACAGCGAGGAGAAAGCAACGGAAATACTTTCACAGAATCCTGTAATTGCTATTGCGGATGTTAAGCAGGGCGATGCAAGCGCTACAGCATGGGGCTGTGACCTTACATTTGATTATGTCAAGATAAATGCTGATTACAGAAGCTAACCTGACACAGCATTTTAAAGCAAATATATCTGAATAAATATGAAATGGAGATTATTATGAGCGCAAAAGATATGACAGAGGAACTTATGAAGGCACAGGTGCTTGTTGAGGCACTTCCTTATATCCAGAAATTTAACAGAAAGATAATTGTAGTTAAGTACGGCGGAAGTGCCATGGTAGATGAAGAACTTAAGAGAAAAGTTATTCAGGACGTAGTTCTTCTTAAACTTGTTGGTTTTAAGCCAATCATCGTTCACGGCGGTGGCAAGGAAATCAGCAAATGGGTTGAAAAGTCAGGCATGACACCTGAATTCAAGAATGGTTTAAGAGTTACAGATGAGCCAACAATGGAGATTGCCGAGATGGTTCTTAACAAGGTTAATAAAAGCCTTGTATCGCTTATAGAGGAACTTGGCGTAAAGGCGTGTGGTATAAGTGGTAAAGATGGCGGTATGTTAAAGGTAGAGAAGAAGTATTCAAAGGGTGAAGATATAGGATATGTAGGTGAAGTCAAGGAAGTTGATACAACACTTATACATTCTCTTCTTAAGGATGATTTTCTTCCAGTAATATGCCCTATAGGATATGATGACAATTTCCACGCTTACAATATTAATGCTGATGATGCAGCTTGTGCCATTGCAAGGGCAGTTAATGCAGAGAAGCTTGCATTCTTAACAGATATTGAAGGTGTATACAAGGATTATAATGATAAATCAAGCCTTATCTCAGAACTTTCAACAACTGAGGCAAGGGAATTATTAGCAGGTGGTACAATAGGTGGTGGTATGTTACCTAAGCTTAATAACTGTATTGATGCGATTGAACACGGTGTTTCAAGAGTGCATATACTTGACGGTCGTA
>OHDG01001472.1_pt1 | contig 10297 bp, 13 predicted proteins | sample 1566961 | NCBI WGS metagenome assembly OHDG01 (sample SAMEA3879539, study PRJEB24766) | human gut metagenome | biome: human-associated habitat; feature: feces | place: USA | collected 1985/1987
CTTCCTTGAGGATGTTTTCTTCAAGCTGCTTGTACTCATCGTCCGTCAGCGGCGGGATCTGATTCTGGAACTCCGGGTCGATTTTCAGATTGATCATACGCACAACTCCTTATCTCTCGTGATGTTGCGTCCGTTCGTCCTCCCGGAAGAACAGGGCAACATTCTGTTTTGCATCTTTCAGCTTGAGCAGTTCGATCTTGGCTTCCTTGTACTGCTCATAGAACTGGGCCTTTTCGGAAGCAAGAGCGCAGTATTCCGCTTCCAGCTTGTTCGGACTTGGCAGTTTAGTGATGTTGTTTGCCTTGAGATAGGCTGCTGCTGTCCGGTATGCTGTCAGCTCTGCACGATGCTGTTCTTCAAAGGTTGCGGGGGATTTGGCAGCGTTCCGTTTCTGCGCGAGCGGTCGGTACTGCTTGTAGGAAGCAGCATAACGGCGCAGTGTTTGGTTGTTTGCCATGCGGGTTTCGAGGTCTTTCACTACGGCCAGCGATTCATGGAACTTGGTGTCAAGCTCTGCAATTCTCTGGTCGAGTGCGTCCTCGTTGAGCAGACCTTTCTCCTGCAAAAGAATCAAGGTCTGCGCCATGGCTTTGAGGTTGTGCTTCTTCGCCCAACGCTCATAGCCGATGCCCTTGCCCTGCTTCAGTTTTGCCTGAATGTCCACCAGCTTCTTGATTCGGTCGGGTTTTTCCTCAAGATTGCTGTGGAGGATAATGGGCTGGCTCTTGGCATTTTCTTTCAAGGTGGCAAGCACGAGTTCTTTCTCAAACTTGTCACCGAGGCTGTGCGCCCGGATAAACTTCTTTCTTCCGGCTGGCAGGTAGCTGAGCCGCCCACGGCTTTTCTTGACCGTGATGCCGTACTGCTGCAAGAGCCTGTCCGAGAAATCTTCAAAGCTCGCTGCATTGTCCAGCACATCCGAGATCTGTTTCCGCAAAGTCTCCTTTGCGGTTTCAAACTCCGTTTGTGTAGGCTGCTGTCCGGCGGCAAGCAGGGCAGCGTTTTCACGGTCGAGTTTCATTTGACTGCGCCGTTTCATCCAGTATTCACGCTCGCTCACACGCTTTTTCGAGCTGAGCAGGTCGATCTGGTACAGCTTGGCATCCTGACACATTTCCATGACTGCGACACGCAGGTGCCGCATGGTCTGGGCTGTGCTGGAATGCTTCATGCCCTCACGCCAGTCACGGGGCTTTTGCATATAGGGCTTGCGCTCCACTTCTCGTGTCCGGACGCTGCCGATCACGATGTGGACATGGATATTTCCCGAATGGTTGTGTCCGTCCGGGTGGGTGCAGACGATAGCAGGATGACCGGGAAAGTTCTCTTTGCAGAAGTTCAGGCCGAGGGCCTGTGCCTTTTCCATCGTCAGCCCATTTTCGGCTGCATCCCGCGGGTCGAAGCTGATGATATACTGGTGACTCTTGATGTCATCCGGGTGGTTGTTCTTGTCGTACTTCCGGTTTGCCAGCAGGCAGGCCATTGCAAACGAGGCTTCGCCGCATTCAAGGGTGTCCAGAATGTACGATTCCCGCAGCTTGGGTCTGCTCTGTTCATCCAGAATTTTCTTGCCGGAAAATTCATCGTGCTGGTAAACCAGATAGGTCTCAGCGGCAGAGTAGTCCGAATTTTTAGAGGCGATATGCTTCAGCGTTGCCATACAGTTTACCCAGAACTTTCTCGGCGTTGAGCCGGAAGGCAGTCAGGTCTGCAAGTTCGTCCAGAAGTTTCGCCCGGAGCTGTTCGGTGTCTGCACCGCCGGAGTTGAAGTGCCTTGCAAGTTGGTTGAGGTTGGTGCCCACCTTGCTGCACTGGGCAAGCAGGGTGGAAACAGCGGTTAGGGTTTCTTCTCCGCCGCCGGCAACGATGACCGTTTTCTCGATCTTGACGTTGTGGATGGCGCGGCGGATAAAAGTGGAGAGGGAGAGATTCAGGAGTTTGCAAGTGAGTTCCAGTGACGCTTTTTCCTCCGCTGTCACACGGAACTTGATGATGTGCGTTTTGTTGTTCGGCGTGTCGTGGCGGTGGGTCGTGCTGGGTTTCGTTTTGACATTCGTTTTGTTCATTGAACCTCCTGTCGTTTCGCTAGCTCCTCGGTGGAGCTATGTAAGCACGACACGCCGTTCTTTCGCACCGCAAGGTGCGAATATGAGCAGGGTTTGGGGCAGGTACGCCCCAACAAGATCACATCAAAACTCGCAAGAGTTGCAGATGTGAAGTCCCGGTGGAGCACAACATTTTCAAGAATTGAAAATTTGTGGCCACGGGACGGTTCTTGCTCTCCACCGCTGCGCTCAAAACGCATTTCCGAAAGTTGTTTCCGAATTGTTAAGACGCAAAAATAAGTAGAGAGTTCCGCTGCTCGTGTATGTTGATCGCCGTTTGCTCCGAACGAAGTTCCTGCCCCTGTTTTGCAGCGGCGTTGGCCGAAAAGCCGGTATCACGCTCGGACGGCTCATGAAATTCTCAAGGTACGGCTTCCCCAAAAAGAAAATACCGCCCACGCAGTACAGGCGAAGGATTTTGTCGGGTGAAACAGACGGCAAAATGATCGGGTGTGTTGCGGGGCGGTAAATCTTCGCAGGAAATAAAACCGCACAGAATCGTTTCTTTACAGAAATCGCTGTGGATTTGTTGGGAATGATAACATAAGTATTGATGTGTGTCAACACTTCAGGATAATGAATACATCAGATGAATGAAACACACAAAGTACAAGCAAAAGCAAAGCAATGTTTTAGGAGAATGTTTTAATTTTCGCAGTTCAGGCGGACTTGGACGGTAAACACACCGTCTTTCTTTTTCGTATAGAAGTCACCATGGTTCTCCTGAACGATACGATTTATATTTTTTAGTCCGTAACCGTGATACTCTCCGATGCGGATTCCGCGAGAAGTATCACTGTATGGGTTTTCCAGCCGATAGAAGAGGCTTCGATACTGCTTGCGCAGCTGTAGATGAATGATTCTCTGTTCCGCTGGCAGGTCGCAACAGGCTTCGATGGCATTGTCAAATGTGTTTCCGATAATGATGCTCAAAGACAACGATGAGATCGTCAGGACTTCAGGAATCGTCACATCCAGTTTGACGTTGATGTTATTCCTTTCCGCAATTCGTAAGTAATAATTCAAAAGAGCATCAACAACAGGATTTCCGACCGCAGAAATATTTGTGGAACGCTCGAAAACATCCGTGGCAGCCTGCGCAATCTTGTGAAGTTCTTCGGTATCACCGTGTTCTGCAACTGCCTGCATCGCCAGAATGTATTTCTTCACATCATGCTGTAGAGAACGGACTTCTTCCTGACGTTCTTTGAGCTGCTGGTAGTATTCCATTTGAAGGTTGTACTGCTGCTCATTGAACTTGACTTTGAATTTTTCTAGCTCATTTTCCCGGAGAGCTTCCACATAGAACACGATCAGGATGTTTATAAGGAGAAGCACCGCCATAAGACCGACCATATAATCCGGGAAATACTCATCCGCAGCATGATACTGTGCCACATAACAGACAGCAATACTTGCGATTTGAATCGCAATGATCGGCAGCAGCCATAGGATACGCAGAGCATTTCCTTTTCGGCTGAAAAAATGTGAGATCAGGACTACGAGTGGAATTTGAATCAGGTTTGAAAAAACAACATAGACCAACCGTGCTGCCCCAGCCTGCATTAGAATGTCGGTATCCGGGATACGCAGCCCAATCAGAAGCATTGCAAGCACTTCCACCAAAGCAGCCAGTGTAAAGAAGGCTCCGCTTGCGAAAACCGCCTGCCACGGTCGCACCTCATAGAACAGCAATGCAAGGAGAAATCCGCCAACTAAAAGATAGATCGTGCGCTGCGTCACCCAATCCGGGAATAAACTCAAAGCACACTGCCCAGCAATCAAGAGTGCAACATAGGCATAGAACCACCTTGAGACGGGCTCCTTTTTGGGAAACAGCCGACCGATAAAAAGCAGCAACAGGGCAATGTTGGCAAAGCTCCCTGCAAACTCAACGAAATAATAAAGCATCATCTTCCCAAATAAGCGTTGAAGATCTGATTGAACTCCTGACGCTTCCTCCTGCTGATCGGCAGCTGATGTCCGCTGGAAAGAAAAACAGCGGTTCCCGTAGCGTAAACAATGTGTTCCATGTTGACGAGATAACTTTTGTGTGGTGACACAAAGCACCGTTTGGGAAGCTGCTCCAAGGCTTCAGGAATGCTCATTCGCAATGTAAGGTCTTGCTCCTTGCAGTGAATCAGAACTTTATGTCCGTGGCTTTCCAGAAAGTAAATGTCCGATGTTTCCAAGGACATGGTAACACCATCGTATTCGATCGTGAAATGTTTGGAGTTCAGTTCCTGAAGGACGGCATCCATTGCCGCAGCGAACAGCGTCTGATCCAAAGGTTTGACAAGGTAGCGGAATGCAATGCCATATCCCTGCACAGCGTACTCATGCCGCTTCGTGACAAATACCACCAAAGGATGCTTCTCCATCTGAATCAAAGACTGCGCCAGCTGAAAACCGTTGGATGGCATCTCGATATCGAGAAGAAGCAGATCAAAGGATTTCTTCTGCATTTGCAATTCGCTCAGAAGTTCGTTTCCATCCATGTAAGTTTCAATGTCAAAGCAGCCTTGCACATCGTACTGCTGGACGCTTTGAACAATGCCATCAAGGTCTGATTTCTCATCATCGCAGACTGCAACGTGGTACTTCAGCATTTCGACAACCTCCACAAAATAATGTCCTGCTACTATTATAGACTGTGCAAAGGCTCCTTACAAGTAGCCTGACCTACCACTTTTGTCACCAGAACGACCAGTTTTGCCAAACCTCTTGATTTTGCTGAAATTTATGATACAGTGAAGCAAAAATCAGAAGATAAGGTGGCGCAACTGCAATGTGGGAACGCACGCTGTCTCAGAAATTAGTCCGTCTTTTCTGCGAACAAAAAGTGGTAGACGAATCAAAAGCGGATGCGTATGTCTATGGGTACGAGTTGCTCATATCGTCTGTTGTAAGTGTTTTGCTTGTCATCCTCGTCTCTGCCGTGTGTGGTGATGTTCGATACTCACTTTCATTTTTGATTGGGTTTATCCCGCAGAGAATCTACATTGGTGGATATCATGCAACGTCGCACACCAGATGCTATCTGGCATTTACCGGACTGGCACTTATCTGCATTTTGCTGAGTAAAGTAATTGCAGCCAATCACCTTTTTCGTATCCTGACAACAGCAGCTCTTATGGGCATCGCTATCTTTTTCTCTCCGATAGAAGCAACGAATAAGCCTTTAGGCAAAAAGAAGCGGTTAAGCTATAAGATGGTCGCATCTGTTCTTTCGTCAATAGATTTCCTGTTTGCCATTTTCAATGTGCTTCCGGACACCCGCAGTATAACGGTATACTACATTTCAAAATGGGTTTTAGTGATTTTTGCAATCATTCCGTTTTTTCAGAAACAAGCGAAGATATCCTAAGGTACGAGGGCGTTCATGTGTTTTCAGAAGATGAATGCTCTAAAAAATATCAAACGGAGGTAACAGAAATGAAAAAGATTATGTTGCTCTTGAGCAAGGTCACTTGCATTATGGCAATGGCTCTCGCAGTCTTGAGCGTGAACAGCACCTGTGGCTTTACGGCATATCAGCCGGATGTCCCGGAATCGCTTGAGCATGACTGAAATTCATATGAAAGGTAAGATAGCGATACTCTTACGGGATATATTTCTTGATAATTTTCTAAAAGGAACTGTTCGATTATGTTGGAGCTGCTTTCATTCATTATGTTGATTGTTCGTCAGCTTTTCTATATTCTAGGCGTCCTTGCATTTGGAAAATATCTCTTGAAAAAGTGAGAGCATCGATAATCAATGTACTTCGGAGGTGTTTCCGATGCACAGATGAGAGTCCGTTGTTCTATAGGAATGCATGAAAGGAAAAAACAAAATGAAAACAAAAACATATTTGCGTTATATTTCCTGCGTGTTAGCGGTGCTGCTTTGTGTTGCTTCCATTATGCCCATTGCCTTTGCAGATTCAACAAATCATGGCAATAGCGAATCTCTTTTGACAGGATCAAATTATTCTGTTTCGTACTCGATGAATGGAAAAGATGTTGTTGAACAGCTTACAATTCGTGATGGAGGTATCACACGAATTACGCGTACGGTGCATCCTAATGATGTGATGGACATTGTTGTTGTAGGTGCATCTGGTGAATCAACAACATCAACTGCAAGAAGTGACTATAGCTTGTTCTATGAAATTTATCAAGATCAGCAAAATTACAAAAACGGACAGCTGGCACAAATTCCTGCACTCACTGGAAGCGAGGTGACAGGGTCGCAGTTCAAGCACCGCTATGTTGGCACAAGTGCAACCGATACGGTTTATGCTAGTGATTTGCGTAAATGCAAAAAAGCATCTGATGTAGCCAGTATTTTAGCAACTGCATGGGGAAGCACACCAGCAGCAGTTATTTCTTCTACAGCATCGTTTATTTTCGATCAGATGCTTCAGAGTATGTCCTCGGACTGCTATAAAGTGACAATATCTTCTATTACGTATGAAGTCCTATTTTCCTATGACAATAGCTACTATACACATTGCTATCATCAAACTGTCAAGGAATATAAGTCAAATGGCTCTTTGATTCGGTCTAAAACGGATTATTATCAGGCCATTGGTGGCTGATAGTGACTTCAAAGAACAGGGAGAACATGTAATGGGATTCTTTAAGCAAAAAGGGCCACTCCAAAGAGATTTCTGCGAAGTATTGCTATATGTTGTGGCTTTATGGGCATTGAAGCCAGCAAGCCTTCAGGATATCCTGACGGTGAATCAATGCGATGGAATGTGGTTCTTTTCCGCAGCATTTTTTGCCATTGTTTTTGTAGGAATCGTTTCAGATTATCTTCTGATTACAAATCATTTCGTTGCATGGAAAGCAATACACGGCAATGTCAATCAAACAACATTTCAGGAACTTCAGAAATTTGCGCTGTGCGAAAATCAAAAAGTTGCTATTGAGCCAAAGTTGGCAAGTTGTATTTTAGTGGTTTTGGCAGGTTGTTTAACAGCGGCATTCGTATGGTTCACATTTATTTGCCGATGAGCATACACCTGAGTTGAAAATTTGCGGCTTTATAGTGTGATGAGGTGGCTGTTAGTGATATTGCTTTTGATCACGATGATGCCAATATACTAAAATTTTGTAAGAGGTGATTCCAGTGCAGAATTAAGCGAAAAAGAATCCAAATTGTAGCTGGGTGACTTGTAACAGTCAATAAAATATAAGGAGCAAATCGACATGAAAAAGATGACCCGAAATGAATTCCTTAAAATGGCTGGAACGAGTGCTGCGTTGGTTGTTTTCAACACAGTTTTGATGCCTGCTGCTGTTGCAGTTGAACCAGGCGTTGTAGCACTTTCTTCCAAAAAATCTAGTATCGAAATTGATAAAGGAACAACTGTAAACTCTGCAACATTCAAACTTGTCCCAATTTCTCGCGAAACCTTCTGGGGCGATGCTGGTTCATGTACACTTGATTATCTGTCTGAAGGGTATATCCAATGGACGATTACCGTTCCGGGTGCAGTAATTGTTTCCTTTGAAGGTAACCTGCATTTCAATAAACTTGGTACACCCTTTGGAACCTTTGATCATGCCATTTCTGCATACGGCACAATCGGTACGGAAGATGTAAAATATGGACTCTCTAAAGGAAAATGGGAGGTTGAGTTTACTGGAATTGCTACTGCGGCTAACGGCGATATGTATAGTGTCGTTGATGGCGCAACATTAGCTTTCAGTGTCACCAAATGATTCTGCCATATAATCTACGTATTTGATTTTTACAAAATAGCTTATCACATAGAACAAGCCCCACCTGCAGTAGATTCTTCGATTTGGAATATCTATTGTAGGTGGGGCTTTTAGATAAATTTATTTATTCAAGTTTGCCTTTATGTCTTTAAGGAGTTTTTATAGAGAGATAGCTTAAAAAACGATGATATCACAATTGCTGGATTTCTTGTTCGGCCAACCAAGCGAGTTTATTCCAGTTGTTTACACGACACCGTTTGCCGATAAATTCCAATATTTTTTTGTGAGTTTCTTTTGGCAGAGTATCGCCATTATGACATGCAAGAAATGTAAAAGGTTTAGGGATGTCTTCTTTTTTATCGGCCAATAATAAAATATATCCGATATACTTTCCCTGTTCAGATATCACATAAAATTCAGGTAGACAGTTTTCTTTACTGCTCTGAACAATTTCTTTAAAAATGTCTAATGGTATTTTTTGGGGAACAGCAGAGGCATAGACGTATTGAATGGCATTATCTTCATTTTTCAACCATGTAATCTCCATACTTATCTTCTTTTCCTTTTTGCAAACACAGTTAAAGCATTAAATATATTGTTATTATACCACATTTGTTGTGTGTTGGACTATGATTTGAAATTATTTGGCATTTTAACCAGTTTATCAAATGACTTATTGTGCGAGTAAGAGAATTTTAATCATAATCATTCGCTTGACCAATTTGTAACACAAAATACGTTACAATGATTTTCGGCGGTAGCCATGAAAAAACGATGACACTCAATCCTCCGTGTCAACCCCACTGTAAAGTAGCGGGTTGAGGATGTTCTGAGGCAGTTGGGCATCCTGTTGGCGACGGCAGAGCCATCCGTGAACCGGGCTTCCACTCGGTTGGTGTCTATGTTGTAGCGGAAGGAAAGCAGTTTTTGAGAGTGATTATGGTCGAAATTCTGATTTCGTTTCATTTGAATAGCTCCTTTAATGATTTTGAAATTTGATTTTTGACGAGATGAGGTCTCTTTTTTCTTTCTCTTGAGTCACCTAACCGCACTACCCTGCATCCGTAGCGCAGATCACGCTCTCCACATCCGGGCGGTGCATCAGTTTTTGCAGGATGCCAAACTGCTTTTTGGTGGACGTAGACACCAGATACTGCCACTTTTGCGGCAGAATGGGCAAATCTGCGATACTCCACTTGACGTATTTGGCATCGTAGACATTGGGCGGTGCCAGTTCCACCAGATGACCAACGCACCAGCTTACCAGATAGCCGTTGCCCTCCAGATAACCGTCCTGACGGCTAGTCGCACCGAGGACTTTTGCGTAGGACATGGCCACCGAGGGCTTTTCTGCTACAACTAGAATTGAAATAAGCGTTCCCTCCAATCTGTTTCGGATTGTAATATGTACGGCGGCAAGCGCCGCCTTGAAATCAGATGGGTTCGGTATCCTCCTCGTCGGTCTCCTCCGGTTCATCCTCCACAGGAATTTCAAAATCGCCCTTGTCCTCGGTGTAGTTTGCATCGGGGTCAAGGGCTTCTTTTTCGGCCTGCTTTTTCTGCTTCTGCTTTGTGAAAGCGTAGAAGCCGCCGCCTGCCGCCAGCGCAATCAGCACGACTACGCCCAGAAAGCCGGATGCGATCTTTGTGACCTTGTTTTCCTTGGGCTGTTCCTCGCCGGATGCTGCCGCTTCTTCCGCAGCTTTCTTGGCTTCTTCCTCGGCTTTCAGCCTATCCAGTTCCGCCTGCGCCGCCGCTTCTTTTTCAGCGGTATAGGCATCGGCAGCATCTTCTTCCATCAGCGCCAGAAGGTCGGCTTCGTCCACAAGATTCATAAAGTGAACGGTCTGCTGTCCTTTGGCGTTGCGGTCGATGACCAGATAGAAGGTAGCTCCCGACTTTGACACCAGCGTAATGAACTGCTGTCCGCTGCCATCGGAATAGTCGGTGTGGTAATCGTCCACCAGTGTCAGGTTGCCCTCCGGGGTCAGGGCACCGGTCTCCTCATCGGTCACGGTGACTACATCTTCTTCATCGGTGGTAGAAGTCAGGACGGGCTGTTCCACTTCCTCCACAGGCTCTCCGCCATAGGCAAAAGCGGGAGCCGCCATGCCAGCGCACAGTGCCACCGATACCAGCAGTGCGCCCAGTTTCTTAATCTTCATCTGCATCGACCTCCTTCTCAAAAGTTGCACCCACGGCAGACAGCGCAGCCGGGTTCGGGGTGGCGGTAGCCGACTGCCGCAGCAGGGCGGCAAGCTGTTCCGGCGTGACCTTTGCAGTCCGCACCATTTCGTTGACCTCGGCGGAATCCTCCTCCTGAATGCGCCGCTCCAGAATCTCGATGCGGTTGTTCAGCTTGATGCGGCGTTCCTTTTCTTTTTCCAGCATCGCCCGCAGCTTATCCGATTTTTCGCTCATAAAACTCCTCCAATCATTTTGAAAGCCGTCCGAACCCGGCGAGATGCTTCTCCCAGT
>OHDG01001477.1_pt1 | contig 10219 bp, 4 predicted proteins | sample 1566961 | NCBI WGS metagenome assembly OHDG01 (sample SAMEA3879539, study PRJEB24766) | human gut metagenome | biome: human-associated habitat; feature: feces | place: USA | collected 1985/1987
CGTTGCCCGAGCCCTCCGTCTTCGTCTTTCTTGTTCCGAGGCTCATGGGATCAGTTCCCGGTTCCGATGGAGTCGGCTTCGGACTGCAGGTTCTTCAGCCCCTCGTCGACGGTGACCTGTCCCTTGTTCATCTGCTCGAGGATACGATCCGCGGCGGAGGATACCTAGGCCCAGGTGGACAGCGCCGGCGGAGCCATGGTGTTCTTCAGCTGGTCGCCGAATGCCGAAAGCTTGTCGTTGCCGGAGAGCGCGTCATCGTCCCATGCCTTCTGGGAAGCGGGCAGATCGGAGGACTTCTTGTACCATTCGGCCTGCACCTCGGGTTTGCTGGCCCACTGGATGAACTTCCACGCGGACTGCTTGTTCTTGGAATCCTTGAACGTCACAAGGTCGCTGCCTCCGACGAAGGACGTGGCGGGACCCGAGGATTCGTCCATCGACGGCAGGACGACGGTGGCGTACTTGGATTCGAATCCGTCGCCGCCCAATTCGTTGATCTGGCTGACGGCGGTCGGCCCCTGCAGCATCATCGGAGTGTCACCGGACACGAAGTTCGCGATGTCGGCACCGGAGCTTACGTCGGCGTTGACGTTCGCGACGCCGTCCTTGTAGAGACTGGTGGTAAAGTTCAGTCCCTTCTTTATGCCAGTATCTTCGAAAGTCCATTTCGTCTGTTCCTCGTTAGTCAAGGACGCCCCGGCCGAGTAGGAGAACGGCAAAGTTCCGAGGAACGCGTCAGTGCCAGATGGGTTGAGGTTCATGCCGTATTTGACCCCATCGACCTTCTGCATGTCCTTAGCCATCTGCTTAAGCTCATTCCAAGTCTTCGGAGCTTTGTTCCAACCAGCCATCTCGGCGATGTCGGTACGGTAGTACAGCACTCTGGTGTCGATGTACCAAGGCACGCCGAGCTGTTTCCCGTCGACCTGGCCAGTAGCCCTAGACCCGTCGGAGAAGTCGGACATGTCGAGGTTGTCAGGCACGGTGGAGAACGAGTTGGAGAAATCGGCCATCCAGGTGGTGCCCATCTGCGCAAGGTCGGGACCGTTGCCCGCGGCGATGGCGGTCTGGAGTTTGTCGTGCGCTGAGGACCATGGGATCGCGGTGACCTTGACCTTGACGTCGGGGTTCTCCTTTTCGAATCCCTTGACGAAATCACCCAGCAGGTCGCCCTCGTTGCCCATGGCCCAGATGGTCAGGTCGCCGGTGGCCTTGCTTGAATCGATGGTCTTGACCGCATCGGAATCGGAATCCGCGTTGTTCGCGGACCGTCCGCACGCGGACATACCGGCAATCATCGCCACACTGGCCATGCCGGCCACGACCGCTTTGAAAAATGGCTTCCTCATTGAAATCTCCTTTGATTCATATCAATCTAACCGCTTAGATTGATATTACAATCTAAGCGCTTAGATTTAAGGAAGTCAAGGCGACACGCCCATATGATTTATGCGCTTAGATTTTTTGATTGCATCCGCAGCTGCCGCGCACAATGAGGCGAACCGGGAGTACTCGTCTTTCAGCCTTCTCCCAAGGCTCCCCGTTCCTGGAAAGCAGCATGCGAGCCGCCTCGCGCCCCATGTCCTCCATGGGCTGGCGGACGGTCGTCAACTGCGGTTCCATCAGCCGTCCGGCGAGGATTCCGTCGAATCCGGTGACGATGACGTCGTCGGGAACCCGGACACCGGCCTCCTCGAGGAGTCTGATCACGCCGAAGGCGGTCTGGTCCGTGCCGCAGACCAAGGCCTGCGGCAGTCTGCCGGATCCTATCGCCTCGCACAAACCCACCATGTATTCATCGGACGTGGCGAAGGAGTCATCCAACAGCGCGTCGCTGGAATCGAGACCACGTTCCTCGAGGCATTTCCGGAAGGCGACGTAACGGGCGACGACGTCGTCCGAATCGAAGCCGCCGACGAACGCCATCTCGTCGACATGATGGACGTCTACAAGATGGTCGACGATCTGCCTCATGCCCGATGCGTTATCGCATTGCAGGTACGCGGCCGGCAGTTTTTCATCGCCCACACCCACCATTACAAGCGGGATGGTCTTCGCCAACATGGAAAGAGGAAGCGCATCGTTATATCCACTTGGCATCAGCGCCAGACCATCAACGCGACCGGCGATATCCGTTACCGATCTGTGATCATCCCTTTCCGAAGCGGCTCCCATAAGTATTCCCTTGCCGCTCTTCCAGCATTCGAGTTCGAAACCACGAAGCACCTCATCAACGTATAACGGATATACAAGAACGTTGGGTTCGTCACCGTCCAGAGGCTCGTCGATGGATCTGGGGGAAACATCAGGCCAATCATCCTCAAGGTTGCTTCCCTGAGGTCTTTCCAGCAGCATATCGAACGCGTACATGCCCAACGTGCCCGTCCTGCCTTTGGCAAGGCTACGTGCGTTGCCGCTGGGAACGTAGCCAAGCTCCTCGGCGACCCTGAGGACCTTGGCCTTGGTATCATCCTTCACTTTGTCGGGATGCCTGAAGGCGAAGGAGACCGTCGCGGTAGACACACCCGCCTTCTCTGCAACGTCATACACCGTAACTCTTGCCATAAGACCAGTCTAAGCGCTTTGATGCATGGGACACACACGAGGTCCCAAAACCATAGTTTTTCCGGTCTTCTAACAGGAATCCGCGGCGCCGAAGAGAAAAAACCAGGAGTGGAAAGGATTTCCATGCCCCTGCGGGAGACCTGGGAATCAGATGGAAATCAAGGATGGAAAGACGGGGTCCCCGGAAGCCAAGCCCCACGGGAGTCCCGGAAGGAAGAAGGAAATACGGGAAATAAAAAAGCCCTTCCGGGAACCCGCATGGGGTCAGCCGGAAGAACCGGGAGGAGGAACAAAAGATTCGGGGATAAAAAATGGGGTTCCCGGAGCAGGATGCTCGACGGGAACCCCCAACGTTTGAAGCGGCGGCGTGCTACTCTCCCACACCCTCTCGAGTGCAGTACCATCGCCGCGCCTGGCCTTAGCTACCGGGTTCGGAATGGGACCGGGCGTCTCACCAGGGCTATGACCACCGCAAAACCGCGATCACGGAACGACAGCCAAAACATGGCGGCCATTCCGGCCATTCAATTATCACGTGGCGGTTCGGGAACCGGCTAGCGGACGCGAGGCAAACGCCTACCGTTGTATCGTTCAGTGACCATCCCAACGCATATTGCCGTCCAGGACGATCCAGCACAGGAAAGACGCGGAACCAACCCCACAAGAGGATCGGAATTGTTGTGTCGCCATCGCCCGTTAGTACCGGTCGGCTCCACCCCTCACGGGACTTCCACCTCCGGCCTATCAAACACGTGTTCAACATGCGGGCTACAACGGTTCAAGACCGTACGGAATCCTAATCTTGGAGCAGGCTTCCCGCTTAGATGCTTTCAGCGGTTATCCCTCCCGAACGTAGCCAACCGGCCGTGCCGCTGGCGCGACAACCGGCATACCAGAGGTTCGTCCACCCAGGTCCTCTCGTACTATGGGCAGGCCTCCTCAGGATTCCAACGAGCGCAGAGGATAGAGACCAAACTGTCTCACGACGTTCTGAACCCAGCTCGCGTGCCGCTTTAATCGGCGAACAGCCGAACCCTTGGGACCTGCTCCAGCCCCAGGATGCGACGAGCCGACATCGAGGTGCCAAACCATCCCGTCGATATGGACTCTTGGGAATGATCAGCCTGTTATCCCCGGGGTACCTTTTATCCGTTGAGCGATGCCGCGCCCGTGCGCCGGCACCGGATCACTATCTCCGACTTTCGTCCCTGCTCGGACCGTCGTCCTCGCAGTCAAGCCCGCTTGTGCGATTACACTCGACACCCGATTGCCAACCGGGCTGAGCGGACCTTTGAGCGCCTCCGTTACTCTTTGGGAGGCAACCGCCCCAGTTGAACTACCCGCCAGGCACTGTCCCTGACAAGGATGACTTGTCGAGGTTAGACGTCAAACGAGAACAGAGCGGTATTTCACCTTGCGGCTCCACGAATGCTGGCGCACCCGCTTCGAAGCCTCCCGCCTATGCTACACAATCCGCGCCTAACGCCAATACCAAGGTATAGTAAAGGTCCCGGGGTCTTTTCGTCCTTCTGCGCTTAACGAGCATCTTTACTCGTACTGCAATTTCGCCGAGCTCCTGGTCGAGACAGTGGGGAAGTCGTTACGCCATTCGTGCAGGTCGGAACTTACCCGACAAGGAATTTCGCTACCTTAGGATGGTTATAGTTACCACCGCCGTTTACCGGGGCTTGAATTCACCGCTTCGTCCCCGAAGGGATTGACGGATCCTCTTAACCTTCCGGCACCGGGCAGGCGTCAGTGCATATACAGCGGCTTTCGCCTTCGCATGCACCTGTGTTTTTGGTAAACAGTCGCTACCCCCTGGTCTGTGCCACCCACCAAAGCTCCCCGGGCTAGCCGGTTCACCCCAGCGGGTCTCCCTTATACCGAAGGCACGGGAGTGATTTGCCGAGTTCCTTGACCAGGATTCGCTCGATCGCCTTGGTATTCTCTACCTGACCACCAGTGTCGGTTTGGGGTACGGGCGGCCATGGCCCTCACGCCGAGGCTTTTCTCGACGGCCTGGACAACCGGATATCGAGCCACAACGGCTCCCATCATCACACCTCGCCATGCGCGCCATGCGGATTTGCCTACATGACTGGCTGCGTGCTTGACCACGGAAAACCACCTCCGCGGCCGGCTCCCATTCCGTGTCACCCCTGCGCTGACCTACTACGGCTACGCTCCCAACACCACGCGGCGGAACCAACCCGAAGGAAGGAACCACCACGAGGCGGAGGTTAGTACTCACCGTCTCGGTTTTGCCGGTCCATGGTCGGTACGGGAATATCCACCCGTTCATCCATTCGACTACGCCTGTCGGCCTCGCCTTAGGACCCGACTCACCCGGGGACGACGAACGTGGCCCCGGAACCCTTGGTCATCCAGCGGACGGGATCCTCACCCGTCTCTCGCTACTCATGTCTGCATTCTCACTCCCACGAAGTCCACGGCCGGTTTCCACCGCCGCTTCGCCCCTCGCAGGACGCTCTCCTACCCAGCAACCATGAAGATTGCTGCCGCGTCTTCGGTGGTGTGCTTGAGCCCCGCTACATTGTCGGCGCGGAACCACTAGACCAGTGAGCTGTTACGCACTCTTTCAAGGATGGCTGCTTCTGAGCCAACCTCCTGGCTGTCTATGCGACTCCACATCCTTTCCCACTTAGCACACGCTTCGGGACCTTAGACGACGGTCTGGGCTGTCTCCCTCTCGACGACGGAGCTTATCCCCCGCCGACTCACTGCCGGAATACACGTCAACGGTATTCGGAGTTCGGCTGCTGTTGGTACCCAACAAGGGCCCGCAAGCATCCGGTAGCTCTACCCCCGCGACGCAATCGACCGACGCTGCACCTAAATGCATTTCGGAGAGAACCAGCTATCACGGAATTTGATTGGCCTTTCACCCCTAGCCCCAGGTCATCCCCCCGGTTTTCAACCCAGGTGGGTTCGGTCCTCCACGCGGTCTTACCCGCGCTTCAACCTGCCCAGGGCTAGATCATCCCGCTTCGGGTCCAGGACAAGCGACTACAAACGCCTTTTAAGACTCGCTTTCGCTACGCATACGCCACACGGCTTATGCTCGCCACCCGCCACTGACTCGCAGACTCATTTTTCGATAGGCACGCCGTCACCCCACGCGGAGGCTCCGACGGTTTGTGGGCGCACGGTTTCAGGAACTGTTTCACTCCCCTCCCGGGGTGCTTTTCACCTTTCCCTCACGGTACTGGTACGCTATCGGTCAGACAGGTATGCTTAGACTTACCCAACGGTCTGGGCTGATTCACGCGGGATTCCACGAGGCCCGCGCTACTTGGGACAACACGATCGGAAGACGGCTCACGTCCAGGTACGGGGCTGGCACCCTCTACGGCCAGGCCTTCAAGCCTGTTCCCCTGGCAAGCCGTTTTATGACTCCCGCCCGGCCCGTCGGAACCGGGACACGTGATCCCACAACACCGGCAACGCAACCCCCGACGGGTATCACGCGCAACCGGTTTGGTCTGATCCGCTTTCGCTCGCCACTACTCACGGAGTATCCCTTCCTGCAGGTACTGAGATGTTTCACTTCCCTGCGTACCCCCCGCCCATAGGCGGTGCCGGCCCATGACGGCCGGCGGGTTCCCCCATTCGGAGACCCTAGGATCAAAGCCATGTTGGAGGCTCCCCTAGGATTATCGCATCCTCAAACGTCCTTCATCGGTACTGTCTGCCAAGGCATCCACCATACGCCCTCGCAAGCGGCACAACAGCAAAACAAATTGTCATTGCCCCACCCGCGGGTTTCCTGATAGCAAGATCGCCAGACGACAAATCTTAACACTAAAATGATCACAAAACGATCGATCTCGAAACCAAACTCAATTGAAGAGTTTGGCGAAATCGCGATAAGCAAAAAGAAACGTTCTTTCAGTTTCTCTTGCTCGCGTCCACTATCCAGTTCTCAAACCACCACGCGCCACCACCCTCACCCGAAACCAACAAAGGAAACCAGGCTGACGATGATGGGCATCGAACCGCACCACAGAAAACCTGTGGGGTGGCGGTCCGGGAGCCCAAAAGCATACCCATACCACTCCCGGACATCCCGACGGGACATCCAAGCCCATGATCTCTTCCACACCAGCATCCCCATGCGAGACCGTGGAACCATTCCACGGGCACGGGGCTCACACCGGACACGGAACCGTGTCCTGAAATTCTCCGTAGAAAGGAGGTGATCCAGCCGCACCTTCCGGTACGGCTACCTTGTTACGACTTAGTCCCAATCACGAGTCTCACCTTAGACGGCTCCCCCCAAAAGGTTGGGCCACCGGCTTCGGGTGCTACCCACTTTCATGACTTGACGGGCGGTGTGTACAAGGCCCGGGAACGCATTCACCGCGGCGTTGCTGATCCGCGATTACTAGCGACTCCGCCTTCATGGAGTCGGGTTGCAGACTCCAATCCGAACTGAGACCGGTTTTAAGGGATCCGCTCCCCCTCACGAGGTCGCATCCCGTTGTACCGGCCATTGTAGCATGCGTGAAGCCCTGGACGTAAGGGGCATGATGATCTGACGTCATCCCCACCTTCCTCCGAGTTGACCCCGGCGGTCCCCCGTGAGTTCCCACCACGACGTGCTGGCAACACAGGGCGAGGGTTGCGCTCGTTGCGGGACTTAACCCAACATCTCACGACACGAGCTGACGACGACCATGCACCACCTGTGAACCCGCCCCGAAGGGAGGCCCCATCTCTGGGGCTGTCGGGAACATGTCAAGCCCAGGTAAGGTTCTTCGCGTTGCATCGAATTAATCCGCATGCTCCGCCGCTTGTGCGGGCCCCCGTCAATTTCTTTGAGTTTTAGCCTTGCGGCCGTACTCCCCAGGCGGGATGCTTAACGCGTTGGCTCCGACACGGAGACCGTGGAATGGTCCCCACATCCAGCATCCACCGTTTACGGCGTGGACTACCAGGGTATCTAATCCTGTTCGCTCCCCACGCTTTCGCTCCTCAGCGTCAGTGACGGCCCAGAGACCTGCCTTCGCCATTGGTGTTCTTCCCGATATCTACACATTCCACCGTTACACCGGGAATTCCAGTCTCCCCTACCGCACTCAAGCCCGCCCGTACCCGGCGCGGATCCACCGTTAAGCGATGGACTTTCACACCGGACGCGACGAACCGCCTACGAGCCCTTTACGCCCAATAATTCCGGATAACGCTTGCACCCTACGTATTACCGCGGCTGCTGGCACGTAGTTAGCCGGTGCTTATTCGAAAGGTACACTCACCCCGAAGGGCTTGCTCCCAGTCAAAAGCGGTTTACAACCCGAAGGCCGTCATCCCGCACGCGGCGTCGCTGCATCAGGCTTGCGCCCATTGTGCAATATTCCCCACTGCTGCCTCCCGTAGGAGTCTGGGCCGTATCTCAGTCCCAATGTGGCCGGTCAACCTCTCAGTCCGGCTACTGATCGTCGCCTTGGTGGGCCGTTACCTCACCAACTAGCTAATCAGACGCGAGGCCATCTTTCAGCGATAAATCTTTGACATCAGAGCCATGCGACTCCAATGTGTCATGCGGTATTAGCAGTCGTTTCCAACTGTTGTCCCCCTCTGAAAGGCAGGTTCCTCACGCGTTACTCACCCGTCCGCCACTGTCCTCTGCTTCACTTGGACGAATCCTCGATCCACAGATTCTCGTTCGACTTGCATGTGTTAAGCACGCCGCCAGCGTTCGTCCTGAGCCAGGATCAAACTCTCCAAAATAAAATTATTTTGAAGAACCTCTTGGCTCTTGAAAATACTAGCTCTTGTTTTTTTACTTCGTTTTCTCGAAGTGACTCGGTCGCGTCACTAAAGTGACTTGACCCGCACATCTGTCAATCAATATTTAGTTTTCAAGGTTCTACCGTCGCTTTCGTTCTTGGCTATCGGCGACTTTCATAGAATAGCACTTTTCGAAAGCGCTGTCAACAACTTTTTTTAATTTCTTTTAGGAGCTTCGGCTCAAGACTGCTTCCCAATCAGAACTTGCCGTGTTGACAGGTACATACTATACCAGATTAAAAAATCTTTTGCAAGCACTTTTTCTCTTTTTTTATTTTCTCTATTTTCACTTACTTCTACTAAGAAAACTGGCTGCCGCAAAACGGCAGCCAGTACTGATCTTATTCATCTACCTGATACTTAAAGTTATCAATGACGGGACGTTCGTCCTTTTTGCCTTCCCGCACATCTTCGGTAAGGAGGGCCTGGACGATAATCGCCATTTCCAGGCGCTTGCGCTGAATCTTGCAGCCATATTCATAGGGCTTTTCAATGGTGCCATTCACCAAGTCGGCGTTTGCGTGACAGCCGCCGCTACAGAAGAAGCGGGCCCAGCAGGTCCGGCACTCCTCTTTCTTCATAACGTGCATATGGCGGAAGTACTGAACCATATCTTTTTTCACAATACCCATATCTAAGGTGCCCATCTTATATTGTTCCCGTCCAACGAACTGATGGCAAGGATAGATATCCCCTTCTGGCGTAATGGCATAATACTCGTGACCAGCTCCGCAACCTGCAAGACGCTTGGCAACACAGGGCCCATTATCGAGGGCAACATTGAAGTGGAAAAAATCAAAGGGAATTCCCTTGCGTCTCTTATCAAGGTAGATTCGGGCGAGTTTTTCATATTCTTTATCAAGGATTTGCCAATCGTCTTCCGTAAGGACATAAGGTTCATTTGTCCCGACAACCGGTTCCATGGAAATTTCGGACCCCACCTCGAGCATAGCGAGAACATCATCGGCAAAATGCGGGTTGTAATGGGTATAGGTTCCCCGGAGATAATAGTTGCGTCCCCGCCGGCTTTCAATGACTTTCTTGAACCCTTCAACGGCCTTATCAAAAGAACCCAGATGCCCCGGATAAGGTCTCATATGATCGTGTGTCTTTTTGCTCCCGTCTAGACTAAGGACCAACATGACCCTGTTGTCATTGAGATAGGTTACGATTTCATCAGTAAGAAGCGTTCCGTTGGTGGTCAGCGTCAGCTTGATATTCTTTCCCGTTTCTTTTTCACGTTTGCGGACATAGTCCACAATGAATTTTACGACGGGCATATTCATAAGCGGTTCCCCACCAAAAAGGTCAAGTTCCAGATTATGGCGCTTTTTGCTTCCCTTGATGGCAAATTCGATGGCCTTTTGGGCTACTTCCTTGCTCATGAGGGCACGATGGCCGCCAAAGTCCCCCGTATCGGCAAAGCAATATCCGCAGCGCAGGTTGCAGTCATGGGCCACATGCAGGCACAGCGCCTTGACCACGGTGCTGCGGTTCTTGAAGTCGAACGCCATGTTTTCGTAGACATCCGGGCTCCACAGCTTGCCGGCTTCCTTCAGGCTGGTCACGTCGTCGATGCACTGGCGCAGATCCTCTTCGGTGACGTCCGGGCGGCTGCCGTATTTGTCCATCATAGCCGAGACGATCTGGTCGGCAGTGTGATCCTGATACATGGCAATGACGTCATAGGCCACGTCATCCACCACATGCACCGAACCGCTGCAGGTGTCCAGCACGATGTTATAACCGTTCAATTGATACTGATGTACCATGTTTTACTCCATTCCAGTTTGATACACAAAAAAATGCCGCCCGGCAAAAGGCGGCATAGGGTTTGCAG
>OHDG01001485.1_pt1 | contig 10154 bp, 5 predicted proteins | sample 1566961 | NCBI WGS metagenome assembly OHDG01 (sample SAMEA3879539, study PRJEB24766) | human gut metagenome | biome: human-associated habitat; feature: feces | place: USA | collected 1985/1987
AAAAGATTGATACTCTCTCTTTTAGCCGTCTGCTTGCTGTGGATGGCAAATGCACAAAATCCTGCATGGGGACCGCAAAGCAAGGTAGTGACCGACAGCATCTACAGCCAGGTATTGAAAGCACACCGTGCCTACACCATCTATCTGCCGCAAAGCTATAGCAATGAAACGGATAGGAAATATCCTATCCTCTATTTGTTGCACGGCATGTCGGGGGTGAATACCAGTTGGTTTACAGACCAACGTGTGAAGGACGTGATGGACCAGTTGGTGGCATCGGGCGAGGCTTGCGAGATGATTATCGTCAGCCCCAATGCAGGAGGCAATCCGGCTACTTGCTGGAACGGCTACTTCAACATGCCGGGCTGGGCTTACGAAGATTTCTTCTATAAGGAGTTCCTTCCTTATATAGAGAAGACTTACCGGGTGAAAGGTGATAAGCGGCATCGTGCCATTGCCGGACTTTCTATGGGCGGAGGTGGAACGACGAGCTATGCACAACGCTATCCGGATATGTATTGTGCTGCCTATGCCATGAGTGCTTTGATGAACATCCCCGTCAGTGGTGAGGAAGCGGGAAAAGACCCCGATCCCACGAACAAGATGGCTGTGCTGACGCGTTCTGTGCAGGAACATAGTTGCATCAGGTATGTGGTTGAGGCAGATGATGCGCGTAAGGCACAGCTTCGTACAGTACAGTGGTTTGTGGATTGCGGAGATGATGACTTTCTGCTGGACCGTAATATAGAGTTTTTCCAAGCGATGCGTAATGCCGGTATCCCTTGCCAGTTCCGTGTGCGGGATGGCGGACATACCAGCGAATATTGGCATTCGGCACTTTATATGTGCCTGCCTTTTGTAAGTCGCAGCTTTGCTAAATAACAAAAAGCTAATTCATTTAATATAAGAAATTATGAAAAGATTATTAAGTTCGGCAGCGATGCTGCTGGTCTGCTGTGTCACCCTTTTTGCACAGCAAGCTCTTTGGGGAGGTGCGGCAGTTGTCTCTCCTGATATTCATGAAGACAACACGGTTACTTTTCGCTTGAAAGCTCCTAAGGCTGTAAGGGTGCAGATTACTGGTGATTTTCTGCCTCCACAAACTATTAAGACTCCTCGTGGCGATTATGATGCACCGGGCATTGCCGATTTGACAGAGGGGAAGGATGGCGTTTGGGAATTTACTACTCCCGAACCGTTGAAGCCGGAACTTTATGGATACTCCTTTATTGTGGATGGATTGAGAATGATGGACCCGAGCAATGTTTACATGATTCGGGATGTGGCTACCGTGACCAATGTATTTATCATCGGTGGTGACCGTGCCGATTTGTATAAAGTGAATAAGGTACCCCATGGAACGGTAAGTCGCATGTGGTACAATAGTCCTTCGCTGGGAATGGACCGCCGTCTGACGATTTACACTCCGGCTGGTTATGAAACCAGCGGCAAGCGTTATCCGGTATTTTATCTGCTTCATGGTGCAGGTGGTGATGAGGGAGCTTGGATTGCTCTTGGCCGTACTTCGCAGATATTGGATAATCTCATTGCACAAGGCAAGGCTAAACCTATGATTGTGGTGATGACTAACGGCAATGCTTGGCAAGATGCTGCTGCAGGTGAGTCTCCCAAGGGGTTTGTTGCCCCATCCATGCGTCCCGACGAAAGAGCGAAGGTGGCGGAAGGTGCTTTTGAACTCTCGTTTCCCGAAATTGTGAAGTTCGTGGAGAAGAATTTCCGCACTCTTGCCAATAAGAAGAACCGTGCTATTGCCGGGCTTTCTATGGGTAGTTTCCACTCTTGCAATATTTCCAAGTATTACCCGGACATGTTCGACTATGTAGGTCTTTTCTCCGGTGCAAGTACCGGAAACGATAAATCGACTTGTCCGGTCTATACCGACTTCGAAGGTAAGCTGAAGACTCAGTTTGCCAAGAAACCGGCCCTTTACTTCATCGCATGCGGCAAGACGGACTTTGTTTATAAAGGTGTGGCCGACTTTCGCAAGTTGCTTGACGACAATGGTTATAAGTACGAGTATCTTGAAACGGGCGAGGGACATATCTGGAGGAACTGGCGAATCTATCTGACGGAGTTCGCGCCGAAGTTGTTCAAATAAGAGGATTTGGTATAACTAATTTAATAACAAAATAACATACGTATCATGAAAAGAATTTCTATTTTGTCAGCTCTGTTGCTGATGTGTGCGATGACTTTCGCGCAACAAGCTCTCTGGGGAGGCGCTCCCGTGGTCTCACCTGAGATACACGACAACAATACAGTAACTTTCCGCTTGAAGGCGCCGAAAGCCGTAAAGGTGCAAGTAACCGGCGACTTCCTGCCTACGCAGAAAATCAAGACTCCTTTTGGTGAGTTTGATGGTCCGGGTGTGGCAGATTTGAAAGAGAACAAGGACGGTGTGTGGGAATTCACTACTCCCGAACCGCTGAAACCAGAACTCTACAGCTACACTTTCCTGGTAGACGGACTGAAGATTAACGACCCTGCCAACGTCTATATGATTCGAGACGTGGCAAGCGTGACGAATGTATTCATCATCGGTGGTGACGAGCGCATCGACCTTTACAAAGTGAATAAAGTTCCTCATGGAACGGTATCTAAGGTATGGTACAACAGCCCTACGCTGGGTATGGACCGCCGTCTGACTGTCTATACGCCTGCCGGATATGAGACAAGCGGCAAGCGCTACCCCGTCTTCTACCTGCTACACGGCATGGGTGGCGACGAGAACGCATGGAGCGAACTGGGACGTACGGCACAGATTCTGGATAACCTCATCGCCCAAGGCAAGGCCAAGCCGATGATTGTAGTAATGACCAACGGTAACGCTGCGTTGGAGGCTGCTCCGGGTGAATCGTCACTGGGTTTTGCCGCTCCCAGCATGAATCTGCCCAAGACGATGGAAGGTTCTTTCGAAACGGCTTTCCCCGACGTGGTGAAATTCATTGATAAGACTTACCGTACACAGGCCAACAAGAAGGGGCGTGCCATTGCTGGTCTCTCTATGGGAGGTTTCCACTCCATGCACATCTCCAAGCAATATCCGGACATGTTCGACTATGTAGGGCTGTTCTCGGCTGCCATCATGCCCAACAAAGATGTGAAGTCTCCGATTTATGACAACCTTGAAGTCAAACTGAAAACCCAGTTTGCCAAGAAACCGGCACTCTATTACATCGCTATCGGTAATAAAGACTTCTTGTTCCAGGCCAATAACGACTACCGCAAGATGTTGGACGAGAAGGGTTACAAATATGAATATTATGAAACCGGAGAAGGTCATATCTGGAAGAACTGGCGTATTTACCTGACAGAATTCGCACCGAAGATATTTAAATAAGATTATGAAGAAGAATATCATATCCATGGCAGCAGCAATGGCTGTTTTGTCAGCTTGCGGACCGGGTGTGCCGCAGCTTGGAAAGTCCTCTCTGGATGAGGTGATTGGCGCCATGACCTTGGAAGAAAAGGCGCATCTGGTAGTGGGTACCGGTATGGCAGGCTTCTCGGGTGACAGTGCCGTAATCGGTGCAACGAGAAAGCTGGTGCCGGGTGCGGCAGGAACCACATACCCGATTGAACGCCTCGGCATTCCCGCTGTGGTGCTGGCTGATGGTCCCGCCGGACTGCGTATCGACCCCAAGCGTGAGGGGGATTCGGCTACGTACTATTGTACTCATTTCCCTATCGGAACTTTGCTCGCCTCTACCTGGGACCAGGAACTGGTGGAAAGTGTAGGTCAGTCCATCGGTAACGAAGTGCTGGAATACGGTGCGGACGTGCTGTTGGCTCCGGCGCTGAACATTCACCGTAACCCGCTTTGCGGACGTAACTTCGAGTATTATTCCGAAGACCCGTTGGTGTCGGGTAAGATTGCCGCCGCCTACGTACGTGGTGTGCAGAGCAACGGTGTGGGTACCAGTATCAAGCACTTTGCTGTGAACAACCAGGAAACCAACCGTATGGCTACGGATGCGCATGTATCTCCACGCGCCTTGCGCGAAATCTACTTGAAAGGGTTCGAGATTGCCGTGAAGGAATCCGCTCCTTGGACCGTGATGTCCTCATACAACTACCTGAACGGTGTCTATACTTCGGAAAACAAGGAGTTGCAGACAACGATGCTGCGTGACGAATGGGGCTTCAAGGGTATGGTGATGACCGACTGGTTCGGTGGTAAAGATGCTGTGGCACAGATGGTGGCGGGCAACGACATGTTGCAGCCCGGTCTGCCCAAGCAGTACGAAGCCATCGTGAAGGGTGTGCAGGACGGAGCGTTAGATGAAGCCATCCTCAATCAGAATGTGAAGCGTATTCTGGAGATGATTCTCCAGACTCCCCACTTCAAGGGATATAAATACTCCAACAAGCCTGATTTGAAGGCGCATGCTGCCGTTACTCGCCAGTCGGCAACGGAAGGTATGGTATTGCTGAAGAACGATAACGGTGCTCTGCCGCTGGCTGCCGACGTGAAGAACGTGGCACTCTTCGGTTGCACTTCCTACGATTTCATTGCAGGCGGTACAGGTTCGGGCAATGTGAACCGCGCTTATACCGTTTCGCTATTGGACGGCTTGAAGAATGCCGGCTATGTGGTGGATGAAGCGCTGAAGAATAGCTATGAAGCTTACTTGAAAACCGAGAAAGAACGTCTGTCCAAAGATAAGAAAGAGTGGTTCATGCCCGATACCCGTCCGGCTGAGATGGCTGTTTCCGCACAAGTCATCCGCGAGCAGGCTGCCAAGGCCGATGTGGCACTGGTGACGCTGGGACGTACCTCCGGTGAGTTCCTTGACCGTATGGTAGCCGACTTCAACCTCACCAAAGAGGAACAGAACATGTTGAAAGCAGTGTCCGATGCTTTCCACGCTGCCGGAAAGAAGGTAGTGGTGGTACTTAATATCGGTGGTGTGATTGAAACTGCTTCTTGGAAGTCTGTTCCCGATGCCATCCTTTGTGCATGGCAGGCAGGCCAGGAGGGAGGAAACAGTGTGGCTGACGTGCTGAGTGGCAAGGCTTCTCCTTCGGGCAAGCTGACAATGACTTTCCCGGTGAAGTTTGAAGATGCCGCTTCTTCCGACAACTTCCCGATAGACATGCGTGTGAGCACCGACCTCATGAACAAAGGTGGGAAGAAGAACGACGTGAAGAACGTGGACTATACCAATTACGAAGAGGACATTTACGTGGGTTACCGTTATTTCGACACCTTTGGCAAGCAGGTTTCCTATCCTTTCGGTTACGGTCTTTCCTATACTACTTTTGCTTACGACAAGGCTGCTGTCAAGGCAGACAACGGTGTCTATATCGTATCTGTAGAAGTGAAGAATACCGGTAAGGTAGCAGGTAAGGAAGTGGTTCAGCTTTATGTATCCGCTCCCGATGCTGCAGACGCCAACAAACCCGAAAAGGAACTGAAGGCCTTTGCCAAGACTAAGGAACTGAAACCGGGCGAAGCGGTTGTGGTGACGCTGAAAGTGAATGCTGCCGACCTGGCTTCCTATGATGAGGCTGCATCGGCATGGGTGGTAACTCCCGGAAACTACAAGTTCCTCGTCGGGGCTTCCTCACGCGACATCAAGGCTACGCTGGAGGCTGAAGTAGCTGCCGCAACGCAGAAGACGAACAATATCTTGAAACTTCAGGAACCGATGAGCCTCTTGAAGAGATGAGAGTAGGATTGTCTGAAAAGATAACAAATCATACCCTAAAAAACATCCTGTTGTACCCTTTGGTATGGCAGGATGTTCTTATCTTTGTGCCTCGTATAAACAGATAGTGCAACTATTATAAACCAATATCACAACCATGAGTAAAAAGTTAATCTTATCTTTAGCCCTATCAGGGTTAGTACTTACTGCTACGGCGCAGACCACTATTGCGCCTGCCATTCCAAGAGACGAGAAAATAGAACAGCAGATTGAGACTTTGCTGAAGAAGATGACGCTTGACGAGAAAGTCGGTCAGATGTGCGAACTCACTATCGACCTCCTGCAGAAACGCGCCAATCCCTTTGCCGGTCTCGACCCGAAGAACATCACGGTGAAGGACCTGCAAAAAATCATCAAGAGATACAAGCTTGAAAAGGAATTCAAGCTGGGCAAGGAGATGCCTTCGCAGGATGTGATGATGAAGCTCTATATGCGTATCCAAGGCATTGAGAATGCCAAGGGCTTCCAGTTGGACGAGGCGATGCTCGACTCTGTCATCGGAAAATACAAAGTAGGCTCCATCTTGAACGTGCCCAACGGTGTGGCACAGAGCGTGGAGAAGTGGCAGGAAATCATCAAACGCATTCAGGAGAAATCCATGGAGGTGATGGGTATTCCTTGTGTGTACGGTGTAGACCAGATACACGGAACTACCTATACGCTGGGTGGTACTTTCTTCCCGCAAGGCGTCAATATGGGAGCTACCTTCAACCGTGAACTGACACGTGAAGGTGCACGCATCTCCGCTTATGAAACAAAGGCGGGAAGCATCCCCTGGACGTATGCCCCGGTGACCGACCTCGGACGTGACCCGCGCTGGCCGCGTATGTGGGAAAACTATGGTGAAGACGCCTACGTCAATGCCGAAATGGGACGTGAAGCAGTTATCGGTTTCCAGGGCGAGAACCCCAACCTGATTGGCGAGAACAACGTTGCCGCTTGTATGAAGCACTATATGGGTTATGGTGTTCCCGTTTCCGGTAAGGACCGTACGCCGTCTTCCATCACCGAGCAGGATATGCGTGAGAAGCATTTCGCTCCTTATCTGGAAATGGTGAAAGCAGGTGCCCTCTCCGTGATGGTGAACTCCGCCATGAACAACGGTCTGCCTTTCCATGCCAACTATGAGCTGCTGACCAAGTGGCTGAAAGAAGACCTCAACTGGGACGGTATGATTGTGACTGACTGGGCGGACATCAACAACCTTTATAGCCGCGACCACATAGCCAAGGATAAGAAGGAAGCCATCAAGCTCGCCATCAATGCCGGCATCGACATGTCGATGGACCCGTACGACTGGAAGTTCTGTACACTCTTGAAGGAGCTGGTGGAAGAAGGTGAAGTTCCCATGAGCCGTATAGACGATGCTGTACGTCGTGTGCTGCGTTTGAAGTACCGTCTCAACCTATTTGAAAAGCCCTATTATGATTTGAAAGACTTCCCCTTGTTCGGTGGTGCAGAACATGCCGCCGCCGCCCTCCAGGCTGCCGAGGAATCTTTGGTACTCCTGAAGAATACAGACGGTATATTGCCGCTGGCAAAAGGCAAGAAGTTGCTGGTTACCGGTCCGAATGCCAACTCCATGCGTTGCCTCAACGGCGGCTGGTCCTACTCTTGGCAGGGTGACAAGGCCGATGAGCATGCAGGCCAATACAATACGATTCTTGAAGCCTTCACCAATAAATTCGGTGCGGACAATATCATTTACGAAGCCGGTGTCACTTATAAGCAAGGTGGCAACTGGTGGGAAGAAAACACTCCGGAGATAGAGAAAGCTGTAGCTGCCGCTGCCGGTGCCGACTACATCGTTGCCTGCATCGGTGAGAACTCTTACTGCGAGACTCCGGGTAACCTGACGAACCTCTTCCTCTCACAGAACCAGCTCGATTTGGTGAAGGCTCTTGCCAAGACCGGGAAGCCCATCATTCTGGTGTTGAACGAAGGCCGTCCCCGTCTGATTGCCGACATCGAGCCACTGGCTAAAGCGGTTGTCAATACTATGCTTCCGGGCAACTACGGCGGTGATGCGTTGGCAAACCTCATTGCCGGCGACGGCATCAAGCTCGTCAAGGGTACCGACGGCTCCTGGACAATCAGCACGAACTTCGAGAACTCTGGCTCGGATGAAGTGACGTATAAGGATGCGACGAACACGGGGGATACGACCAACACGGACAGTGGCACGACTCCGGACACTGGCAAGGCGGCTGTCATCGAAACGAAACTTACGGCCGATGACGGCAATACGACAAGCCTTGGGGACAATAATGACAATCAGCTTGGCATCAAGGGCGACGGCGAAAACATCAAGACCAGCGTCAGTGGCAGTGATGTGAAGGTTGCCCTCAGCAAGGACCTTAGCGTAAGCAGCATCACCATCAATAACGGCGGCCCGACCATCAACGAGGGCGGCATCGACATGAACAATACGAAGATCACCAATATCGCCGACGGGGATGTCTATGAAGGCTCCAAGGATGCCGTGAACGGCGGCCAGCTGTGGAGCGTCCAGCAAGGCATGAATGGACGCATCAGCCGCCTTGATACGAAAATCAATCGTGTCGGTGCCGGTGCAGCGGCCTTGGCAAACCTTCATCCCCTTGATTTTGATCCTGACGACAAGTGGAGTTTCTCCACTGGCTTTGGGAACTATCGCAATGCCAATGCCCTGGCTGTCGGTGCCTTTTATCGCCCCGATGAAAAGAGTATGGTAAACATCAGCGGTACCTTTGGCAACGGCGAAAACATGGTTGGTCTGGGTGCAAGCTTCAAGCTTGGCAAGGAATCCTCCGTGACAAAGGGAAATCTCCAAAAGACCATTACAAACCTCCAGACGCTTGTGGCAAGTCAGGATAAAGCCATGAAAGCGCAAAATGAAAAAATCGCCAAGCTGGAAGCCATAGTGGCCCAGCTCATGGCAAAATAAGCTCACCAAAAACAAAAAAACTCCGCCCTTCGGGGACGGAGTTTTTTGTTTTTGGATGATGTGATCAGTGGTTGACTAGGCCAAGGCGGGCAATCATTTCCATGTCTTCTTTGATGGTTGTACCGCTTGTGGTAAGCATATTTCCCGTAATGGAAGCAGATGCACCGTGAAGCAGGGCCGATTCCCCGTTATCAGGAAGCAGCTTCCGGCCTGCGGCAAGACGGATGTTTGCCGTCGGGTTAATGAAGCGGAAGAGGGCGATGGTCCGCAGGATGTCTTCGGCAGGAAGGGAAGGGCGGCCTTCCATCCCTGTTCCGGGAATGGCCATAAGGGCATTGATGGGGATGGACTCGATGCCGAGCTCTTGAAGGGTAAAGGCCATATCGATGCGGTCCTGCCAAGTTTCTCCCATGCCGATGATGCCGCCGGAGCAAACACAGAAACCCGCGCGCTGGGCGGCCTTGATGGTGCGGATGCGGTCATCGAAGGTATGGCTCGTGCAGATATGAGGGAAAAAGCGGCGGCTGGTTTCAATGTTATGATGGTAGCTTGTGACGCCGGACGCAAAAAGGCGGCGCAGCTGGTCTTCGCTTAAGATGCCATGGGACGCGCAGAGGTCAATCGTCAGGTCTTTTTTCATGGCCTTGTAGATGGAAAGCGCTTTATCGAAATCCTTTCCCGTGAGGGCGCGGCCGCTCGTGACCATGGCAAAGCGGTTGGCACCGGCGTCCTGGTCCATTTTGGCCGTTTCCATGATGGTCTTTTCGTCAAGAAAATCGTATTCTTCACAGCTTGTGTGATGGCAGGCAGCTTGGGCGCAGTATTTGCAGTTTTCGCCGCAGCGTCCGCTTCGAGCATTGATGATGGTGCAGAAATCAACATGGTTGCCGCAAAAATGGCGCTGTAGGGCGCCGGCACCTTCTTGAAGTGCTGCAAGCGGCATGGTCAGCATATCCTGAACAAAGGCATCGTCTTTCTTGAGGCGATAGCCATCGATGATGGATTGTGTCATGGTTTTGATCGTTTGATCTGACATGGTCTCATAACCTCCCTTAATTGTACAGGTATCAGTATAACGAAAAAGAAAAACGAGAGTCAACGGTTAAATAATTATGGTTAACATAAAATGAAAGGGAACCGTGGAAAATCAGTTCATTGATATTATCGTGATAAAATCACGAAAATATCATAAATCACTTAATTAAATTAAGTAAAGTACTAAAAAACTAGAAGATACTGGGTGATTGTAATCGTCCGACACTTGAATTATAATGAAGTCAAGAGAGATGACGGGCTGCCGCGCAGCCTGTCCAAGGAAAAAGGGAGGTTTATTTATGACAGCTCCTCTTGTCATTCGTGTCAAGGACCGCGATAATGTTGCCATTGCCGTCCATGACCTGGAAACGGACGTTGAAGTCATGCCCGGTGTTGTTACCCGTGACCCCATTCCACAAGCCCATAAGGTGGCCCTTGTGGATATACCCAAAGGGGGTGAA
>OHDG01001492.1_pt1 | contig 10113 bp, 7 predicted proteins | sample 1566961 | NCBI WGS metagenome assembly OHDG01 (sample SAMEA3879539, study PRJEB24766) | human gut metagenome | biome: human-associated habitat; feature: feces | place: USA | collected 1985/1987
GTTTGCAGATCCATGCCAGAACATCTTCACGGGTTTCGCAGGTGCAGGAAATCGAACGGGTGGTATAAGGAATTTCCGGGTGCTGCTGGAGAATCTTATAGCGATTATGACCATCAACAAGAATGTTGCCCCAGACGATCAGGGGAGACAGGACTTCGCCCTCTGAAAGGATGTTTTCTTCCAGTTGCTGAAATTCTTCATCGGTCAATGCAGGAATCTGAGATTGAAATTCGGAATCAATGATAAATTCAAACTTGTTTTTCTTCATAGGCAAAATCTCCTTTCAAAAATTTATTGGTAGTTCAGCCGTTATCCCCGCATGGATTTCCTGCCCCCTTCCGGCGGCGTCTTCCGGCTCTCCCACTTGGGGGTCATCGCCGGGTATCCCATGCAGACGGTCATTCGGTTCTCAAGGTTCAATGATAGATTTGAAACTAGGTTAACACATTCATGGGGGACTTTTTTAGGACACATTACGTCCGGTTTTTACGAAAGTTGATTTGAATTTCTGCTAAAAATCGGACATTCTGTGTCAGAACTTGCGTGGAAACAATGAAGAATGTGCTTCTGTGGGCTTAGTGTATCACATCGTAAATTTTATTTTTAGGAACTGGTAGTTCCGGTTTTTAAGGAATATGAAATGAATTTTAAGACAAAATCGGAACTACTGGTTCTGGTTTTTCGTATCAACGTGATTTCGGATTTTTGGTGCCGTTCTCCCTGCATGACTTTCCTGCCCCCTTTCAGCGGCGTTTTCCGGCTCTCCTTGTCAGGGTCATGGCCGGGTATCCCATGCAGACGGTCATTCGATTTTCAAGGTTCGATGAAGGCTTGTAGAAAGCATATCACAATGAAGCAGAAATTTTTAGGAAGCATTACTTCCGCTTTTTACCTTCAAAACCGGAAGTAATAGTTCCGGTTTTTGCAATATTGAATGAATCAACGACGATTTTTCGGAAACGATTTTTTCTACAAGAAATTTGCTTATTCAGCGTCTGTTAAGATACGCAGTCGGCGCAATTTTGTGCGGAATATCGGGTTTGGGCGAAGTCCAACAAGTGTTTTTGAATTTGGATTTGAAAAAATCGGATTCAAAAATTGCGAGGTGGTACCAACTCGCCCTACTTACTGCGGTTGCAAACTCGAAAATTTTTGTGCAGAAAAATAACCGCCCGCATCAAGTGAAACTTGAAAATGGACGGTCCTGATTGCAAAATGATTTTCAAATTTGGAAAGTACGATGAGAGGTTTCATAGCATCCGCAAGCAATGCCGTCGTATATACAACAGCGACTTTTGCGTTGCAAAAATACTTGTTGGGGACACCCAAACCCTTGAACTGCATCCGTTGGATGCAGGATTAGCGTCTCCAAATGAGAAAGTATATGGTCCTAACACATTGTCAGCCATTGGTAAACAACTTTTTCCAGCCAAAAAAGAAAATAGCAATGATTAAAGATGAACATTGCAGAAAAATGTGATACAATAGAAAATGAAAATCCAAACAACAGGAGGAACCCCCTCGTGGCAAATAATGTGAACGTCAAAAAACTGGAAGCTGACCTATGGGAGTCGGCAGATCTGCTGCGTGCAGGCTCTAAACTCACCTCGAACCAATACTGTATGCCGGTACTGGGACTGATTTTTCTGCGGTATGCGTACAGCCGCTTCAAACTGGTAGAGCAGGAGATCCTGAAAGACCGTCCCATGCGCGGTGGCCGGGTGCTGCCGGTGGAACAGAGCGACTTTGCCGAGAAGAGTGCACTGTTTCTGCCCAAAGAGGCGCAGTACAATTACTTAGTCAATTTGCCTGCCAACATCCCGGAGCAGGGGCTGACCGGCATCGAGGGCAATCCTCTGAACAGTCTGGGCGAAGTGGTGAACAACGCCATGGAACTGGTGGAGCAGCAGAGCGAGCAGCTGCAGGGCGTTCTGCCGAAGGACTACACCATCTTCTCGGATGAACTGCTGGGGGAACTGCTGCGCATCTTCAACAATGATGCGTTGGACGATGTGGGCGGCGATGTGATCGGCCGTATCTACGAATACTTTTTGAATAAGTTTGCCAAGAATGTGGCACAGGATGACGGCGTGTTCTTTACGCCGAAATCGCTGGTGAAAATGATCGTCAATGTGCTGGAGCCTGCCCACGGCGTTCTGTTGGACCCGGCTTGCGGCAGCGGCGGTATGTTTGTGCAGACCGGCGACTTTGTAAACCATGCGGGCATGATCGCCAACAACACCATGACCTTCTACGGACAGGAAAAGGTGGAGTACAACGCAAAGCTCTGCCTGATGAATATGGCCGTGCATGGTCTGACCGGCGTAATCAAGTCCGGCGATGAAGCCAATACCTTCTATCACGATGCCCACAACCTGAACGGCTGCTGCGACTATGTGATGGCAAATCCGCCGTTTAACGTGGATAAGGTCAAGTCGGAGTCGGCGCAGAGTGCCGGGCGGTTGCCCTTTGGCCTGCCCGGCGTGAACAAGGCCAAGGAAATCGGCAACGCAAATTATCTGTGGGTGTCCTATTTCTACTCCTACCTGAACGAGCATGGCCGTGCGGGTTTTGTGATGGCGTCCTCGGCTACCGACAGTCAGGGCAAAGACAAGGACATCCGTGAAAAACTTATCCAAACCGGCCATGTGGACGTGATGATGAGCGTGGGCAACAACTTCTTCTACACCAAGAGCCTGCCCTGTTCGCTGTGGTTTTTGGATAAGGGCAAACCGGAACATCTGCTGGACACCGTATTGTTCATCGACGCACGCAATTATTATACCGTGGTGGACCGCACTCAGAACGAGTGGAGCGACTGGCAGCTGAAGAACCTCAACGCCATTGTCTGGCTCTATCGCGGTGAAGAGGACAAGTACAAGGCGCTTCTGGCGGAGTATCACGCAGAGCTGGCGGACGACCGCCCCTTTGCAGAGATTCAGACTGCAATGGAACAAAACGTGCAGGCCAAGCGGGAAGAAGCCAAAGCCGCTGTGGAGGCAGCACCCCGCAAAGAGCGCAAAGCTACGCAGGAAAAGTTCGACAAGGAACTGGAAGCCCTCAGCGAGAAGCTGACCGTTGCCAAGGAGGCCGTCTGGCTCACCGAAAAGTTTGGCGAGGGCGTTTATCAGGACATTCCTGGTCTGTGCAAGGTGGCCAGCCGCGACACCATCCTCAACGAGAAAGGCGCATCCCTGACGCCCGGTGCCTATGTGGGCGTTGCACCTGTGGAGGACGACGGCGTGGATTTTGCCCAGCGGATGAAGGAGATCCACAAGGAGCTGCTGGAATTGCAGGCAGAGTCCAACCACCTGATGGAAACCATCTCGAAGAATCTGGAGGAGATGGGGGTATGAGATATACGATAGGACAACTTGCAGAAATTATAGATGGAGACCGTGGGAAAAACTATCCTAAACAGGACGAATTTTATCCTCAAGGATATTGCTTGTTCTTGAATACAGGAAACGTAACAAAAGAGGGTCTCACCTTTAAGGAAAATCAATTCATTACGAAAGAAAAAGATGAAGCCCTAAGAAAGGGTAAGCTGAAAAGGGGAGATATTGTATATACTACACGCGGAACTGTAGGAAACGCAGGGTATTATAATTCTAATGTGCCTTATGAAAATGTTAGAATAAATTCGGGAATGGTTATTCTACGTGCCAATGGGGAAATTGTAGATGCTCGATTTTTGTACCAAATATTAAAAAGTGAGTACTATCGGCCATATTTTAAGCAGTATTGTACAGGTAGTGCGCAACCACAATTGCCAATTAAAAACTTTAGCCAGATATATTTGAATGTACCTGATATTAAAACTCAACATCGTATTGCAGATATTCTCTCTGCTTACGATGACCTAATTGAAAACAACCAGAGACAAATCAAATTGCTGGAAGAAGCAGCCCGGCGGCTTTATAAAGAGTGGTTTGTGGATTTGAACTTCCCGGGGCATGAAAACACGAAAATTGTGGATGGCGTGCCGGAGGGGTGGAGCAAAAGCACGATATTCGAAGTCTCTGCTATCCTGAGAAGAGGAATTTCGCCGAAATATAATGAGAAGGCAAGAGGCATTGTAATCAATCAAAAGTGCATTCGTCAAACGATTGTTTCTTACGATGAGGCGAGAACGCAAGAAAAGAAATATCCAGCTGAGCTTGAAATGATGGAATCGGATATTGTAATTTGCTCAACAGGTGCAGGAACATTAGGTCGTGTTGGACAAATTTTTGAAGCGAAAGGAAATGCAACCTTGGACTCTCATGTGACGCTAATTCGTGCAAATGAAAAAATTGGGCAGCAATCTTTGTTTTGGTCGCTCAAGATGAAGCAGGACTATTTGATGAATGCAGGAAAAGGCTCAACAAATCAGCTCGAATTGAGCAGAGAAACGATTGGAAGCTGCGAGATTCTAATGCCAGAACGGAAAATTGCAGAACAAGTGGAGAAAAACTTCGTAGCTATTCATAACAAAATGAAAGAATGCTCGATGCAGATTGCGAGGCTCCGAGAGGTAAGAGATTTATTGCTTCCAAAATTGATGAGTGGGGAAATGGAGGTGTGACACTATGGATATGCCAAAAGAATTTTATAATATGGTATGTAATGACATTGCTAGGATTGAAAAGGCAAAAACTACAAGCAACGAGGAACGATTGAAGTTACATAGAGAAATAGACGGAAAATACCAAGCATGTGTAAAGCAATGGTATGATGGTCTGTGGTACAATGATAAAAATGCGAAAATGGTCTTTTATGGACATCTGGTAGAACATCCGAATTGTGTGACCGAAAATCTGGAAATGATGAAGGCAAAGCTAGAAACGTACAAATACCAGATGAATGCGGTACAGTTGCCCAAGCCGGAAGTTTCCAATTCTCAGGTCGTCAATGTGACTAACAGCGTGAATGTGAACATTACATTTGAGCAGGTACGCAAAGAAGTAGAAGAAATGACTTCACTCACAAATGAACAGACACAGGAAGTGCTGGATAAAATTTCTGAGATTGAAGAGGTAGTAAAATCTAAAGACAGCAAAAAGTCAAAGTGGGAAAAAGTAAAACCTGTTTTGACGTGGTTGGCAGATAAGAGTTGTGATGTAGGCATTGCGCTATTGCCGTTACTGTTAAAAATAGGACAGTAATAAAATTGATTTATTGAGCTTTGATGAAAGGGGTGTTCATAATATGTCAAATCCGCTTAATAAATATTGTTCCGAAGCAAATGATCTTAAGGACGTAAAAGACGCGATGAATAAAATTCAAAAACTTCGTGCTCAAATGAAGAATCCGACCAGAGATGGAATGATCGAAGCGTTGCGAGATGCAAAAATAAGTGCGCTGATAGAAATTTCGGCCTTAGAAATGGCGCAGGGTGCGACAAGTTGGGCACCTTTTTCAGCAGCATCAGATAGCCAGCTATACGCACTCCTAGGACAGTATGAACAAGGATTAAAATTGCATTGTATTGCTAAAATAGGCGAAAAAGCGTTTGATGAGCAAATGAATGAAATACAAGAGAAAACGGGAAAGAGAGATTCTTTTGGTATATGAAAGCGGCTAACGATACTGTTGAATGAAAAATGGAGGGTATGATCTATGCCAGAGTGGATAACATGGGTATTTGATGGAATCGGTTCGACAATTTTCTCTTTAATCGCAGGAGCCTTGATTGGTGGAGCGGTTGGATATAAGATAGGCGTACATAAAAATGTTAAACAGAAACAGACTGGCGGAGACAATGTTAAACAGCGACAGGAGTTTGCACTGGAAAATGAAGATGTTTCCAAAGATGGAGGAAAGATAAAAAACAATTTTCAACAAAGCCAAAAAGCCGGTGATAATGCAGAGCAGGTGCAGATTGGAGGTATAAAACGTGGACGTTAACAAACAGAGCCAACAGGCCGGTGAGGGAAGTCAGTTAGTTCAGGCTGGTACAATTGTTATCAATCAGGGTGTATCAGAAGAAAGAGTTAGAACGGTTTTTAATGAAATGGTTCCAAGAGCATTGGAGGAGTATACAAAAGAAGCATACGCAAAAGCCAATGAGAGAATTACAAACTGGGAAAATTCTGTATTGCCCCGTGTTAATGAAATTAAGGGGATGCTTGAAGCTTTTGCAGATCCGGATTTCAGCAGGTCCTTAGAAAAGCTCAACAGTCGGCGGCGGTGACTGATGAAAAAGCTGACTATGATTTGTTAACAGAACTATTAGTTTGCCATGTCGAGAAAGGGGACAGTAGAAAGAATTATGTGGGAATAAATAAGGCAGTTGAAATTGTTGGACAAATTGACAATGATGCTCTATGTGGATTGACAGTAGCACATGTGTTAGAAAGATTTGCACCGATTACAGGTGATGTTACGTACGGATTAGAAGTGTTGGAGGAAGTGTACCGAAAACTTGTATATCAAGAATTGCCCAAAGGGGAGGATTGGTTAGACCATCTCGATACATTGGGTGCAATAAGAATGTCTTCAATGGGAGGTTTTAAGAAGTTTATTGACTATTATCCCAAGGTGCTAAACGGATATGCATGTATAGGAATAAAAAAGGAATCCGAAGAATATCACAAAGCGTCAGAGCTATTGCAAGAAATTTCATTGAATGCAGAAACCTGTTTGAAACCTAATGAATTTTTGGATGGTTTTGTTAGAATTGATATAAGAAGTTTTGACCAAATTGAAACCCTGCGGGTTATACATCAAGGAATAGGAAAGCCGATAACTTCAAAAGAAAAGCAAGTATTTGAAGCAGTTTGGAAACTATATGAAACAGATGCTAATAAACAGAAACAAGTCAATGAAGCATTTGTGAAGAAGTGGGATTCGTACCCAGTTCTAAAAGAAATACATGGATGGTGGGATGAAATTCCAACGAGTTTCTCAATAACGAAAGTTGGCGAAATTTTGGCACATACAAATGCTAAAAGATGTGATTCTACAATCCCTGATATGATATAAGGTGAGGTGATCCTATGAGCCGCGAATACTCCGAAAATGTCCTTGTCCAGAACAGCGCAGGCAACCTGTTGCAAAATGTTCTGGGCTGGGAGGTCGTGCTGGCTTACAACTCCGAAAAGCTGGGGCCGGACGGGACGTTGGGCCGCACCAGCTATGGGGAAGTGCTGCTGACCCGGTATTTTCGGCAGGCGCTTTTGCGGCTGAACCCGTGGCTCACCCCGAACCAGCTGGACGAGGTGCAGAAGAAATTCACGGCGCACGTTTCCACCGCATCCCTGATGCAGATCAATGAGGAAAAGTATTTTCTGCTGCGGGATGGCATCCCGGTGACGGTCAAGCGGCCGGATGGCCGCACCGAAATCCGAAGCGCAGCGGTGATCGACTTCAAAAACCCGGAAAACAACCACTTTCTCGCCGTAAAAGAAATGAAGATCCACTCGCAGCTGTACCGCCGCCGGACAGATATTGTGGGCTTTGTCAATGGCATTCCGCTGCTGTTCATCGAGCTGAAAAAGCCCACTGTGGATGTGCAGAACGCCTACATAGACAACTATCGGGATTACCTCGATACCATTCCGCAGTTGTTCTACTACAATGCCTTTCTCATGCTGTCCAATGGATTGGAAGCCAAGGTGGGCACGCTTGGCAGCAAGTACGAGTTTTTCCACGAGTGGAAGCGTCTGAAGGAAAGCGATGCAGGCAGCGTGGAACTGGAAACCATGCTGCGGGGCATCTGCGAGAAAAAGACCTTCCTCGATCTGCTGGAAAACTTCATCCTTTACGACCATTCCGGTGGGCGCACCACCAAGATTCTGGCCCGCAACCACCAGTATCTCGGCGTCAACGAGGCCGTCAGTGCTTACGAGAACCGCAAGTTAAAAGATGGCAGGCTGGGTGTGTTCTGGCACACGCAGGGGTCAGGCAAAAGCTACTCCATGGTCTTTCTGGCGCAGAAGATCCGGCGCAAGTTTGCAGGCTCGCCCACCATTGTGGTGCTGACCGACCGTGACGAACTGAACCGGCAGATCAGCGATACCTTTGAAAACTGCGGTCTGCTGGGCAAAACCAAGGCTTCGCAGTTCATTGCATCCAGCGGTACAGACCTTGTAAAAAAGTTGCAGGGCAACCCCAGCTTTGTGTTTACCCTGATCCAGAAGTTCAACCTGCCCAAGGAGCCGCCCATCTACCCGGATCACGACATTCTGATTTTGTCGGATGAAGCCCATCGCAGCCAGTACGGCATTTTTGCAGACAACATGATGCACCTGTTGCCCACGGCGTCCCGCATCGGCTTTACCGGTACGCCGCTTCTGGCAGATGACCATATCACCGAGCGCACCTTTGGCGGATACCTGTCGGTGTATGATTTCAAGCGGGCGGTGGAGGACGGCGCAACGGTGCCGCTGTACTATGAGAACCGTGCGGATAAGATCGCCCAGTTGGACAAGCCGGAGATCACCGGGCGGATTTTGGATGCCATTGAAGCTGCCGACCTTGATCCCTCGCAGGAGGAAAAGCTGGAACGCGAGTTTGCAAAGGAGATCCATATTCTCACCGCAGATGAACGGTTGCGTTCCATTGCAAAGGACTTTGTGGAGCATTACTCTGACCTTTGGACCAGCGGCAAGGCGATGTTCGTCTGCCTGAATAAGGTCACCTGTGTGCGGATGTACAACTATGTGCAGGAATGCTGGCAGGCAAAGATCAAAGAACTGGAAGCCCGGCAGGGCACAGTGACCCAGCAGGAAGCACAGGAGCTTGCCCGCAAACTGGCATGGATGAAAGAAACCGAAATGGCAGTGGTGATCAGTCAGGAGCAGAACGAGGTGCAGACCTTCAAAAAGTGGGGGCTGGATATTCTGCCGCACCGTGCCAAAATGGAAAAGCGGGAGCTGGATAAAGAATTCAAGGACAGCAAGAATCCGTTCCGGGTGGTGTTCGTCTGTGCCATGTGGCTGACGGGCTTTGATGTAAAGTGTCTGTCCTGTCTGTATCTGGACAAGCCGTTGAAAGCCCATACCCTGATGCAGACTATTGCTCGTGCAAACCGTGTTTCGGAGGGCAAGAGCAACGGCCTGATCGTGGACTATATTGGTATCGTAAAGGCGCTGCGCAAGGCTCTGGCAGATTATACGGTCAGCAAGAACAGCCCGGCGGGCATTGACCCAACGGTGGACAAAACGGAGCTGATTCAGCGCATCCGCACGGTCATCGGAAAAACGGACGGCTTTCTGGCAGAACACGGGTTCCGGCTGCAGGAATTGGTGGACGCACAGGACTTTGAGAAGATGAACCTTGTACAGGATGCAGTCAACGCGATGTGCGAGACGTTGGAAACCAAGAAAACCTTCCAAACCTATGCGTCTGAGCTGTCGCGGCTGTTCCGCTATGTGGATCGTGATGATGTGGACGATACCATGCGTGCCAGGAAAAACGCAATTCTCGCCATCTACGAGGGCTTGCAGCAGAAGCGGAAACACGCGGACAATACCGACCTGATGGTGCAGATCAACGGCATCGTCAACGAGTACATCCATGTGGAAAAGCCGGATCAGGAGGCTGTACCATCCCGGCAGTTTGACATCAGCAAAATTGATTTTGACCTGCTGAGCCGGGAGTTTGCCCACACCCGGCGGAAGAATCTCTTGCTGCGAGATCTGGATGAACTGGTGAATCAGCAGTTGTCGAAGATGCTGTTTGCAAACCCGCAGCGCATTGATTATTATGACCGCTATCAGGAGATTATCGATGCCTACAATGCAGAGCAGAACCGGGCAACCATTGAGAAAACCTTCATGGATCTGATGGAGCTTGCAAGTTCACTGGACACGGAGCAGCAGCGCTATGTGCGTGAGGGCTTTTCCAGCGATGAGGAACTTTCAGTGTACGATTTGCTGTTTTCGGAGAACCTCACGAAGCAGGAAATTGATACGATCAAGAAAGTGTCTGTGGACTTGTTGACAAAAATCAAACAGCAGATTGCCAAACTCGACCATTGGACGGACAAGCAGGAAACTAAGGCGATTGTGGATAACCTGATTCGCAATACCCTTTGGCAAGAACTTCCCAATAGCTATGATGTAAGCGATATTCAGACCTACCAGAAGAAAATCTACGAGTATGTATATATGCGCTACCCGGAAGTAG
>OHDG01001493.1_pt1 | contig 10113 bp, 5 predicted proteins | sample 1566961 | NCBI WGS metagenome assembly OHDG01 (sample SAMEA3879539, study PRJEB24766) | human gut metagenome | biome: human-associated habitat; feature: feces | place: USA | collected 1985/1987
GTCAACGTCGCCAGCCTGCGCGCCGGCATCAACATGGACGCCGTGCTCATGGCCGCCCAGACCATCATCGACGCTGCCAAGCTCACGGCCGACCAGGATTCCGTTGGCGCCTCCAAGTTCGTCTGCTTCGCCAATATGGTCGAGGACTCCCCGTTTATGGCGGGCGCTGTCCACGGCGGTGGCGAGGCCGACGCCGTCATCAACGTTGGCGTCTCGGGCCCCGGCGTTATGGCCGCGGCTCTGGAGAAGCTGCCCGACTCCGCCTCGATGATGGAGGTCGCCGAGAAAATCAAGCAGACCGCCTTTAAGATCACACGCGCCGGCGAGCTCATGAGCCGCGAGGCCGCCCATCGCCTGGGGGTCGAGAAGGGCATTGTCGACCTGTCGCTGGCTCCCACGCCCGCCATCGGCGACTCCGTCGCGCGCATCCTCGAGATCATCGGCGTGGGCACCTGCGGTGGCCCGGGCACGACCTGCGCGCTCGCCATGCTCAACGACCAGGTGAAGAAGGGCGGCATCATGGCGTCCTCCTATGTGGGCGGCCTGTCCGGCGCGTTCATTCCGGTCTCCGAAGACAAGAACATGATCGACGCGGCCAACAACGGCTGCCTGAAGATCGAAAAGCTTGAGGCCATGACCTGCGTATGCTCCGTAGGCCTTGATATGATTGCCGTACCCGGCGATATTACGGCAGAAACCATTTCGGCAATTATTGCCGATGAAGCCGCAATCGGCATGATTAACAATAAAACCACAGCAGTGCGCCTTGTGCCCGTGCCGGGCAAAAAAGTGGGCGACAGGGTAGAATTTGGCGGGCTTTTGGGCTATGCGCCGGTTATTGCCGTAAGCAAATTCAAGCCCGATGCCTTTATTGCCCGCGGCGGCAGAATACCCGCACCGGTAAGGAGCCTGACCAACTAATGCGCAAGCAGCAGCGTGATGAAATATTAAAAGTACTTGAAGATACATATAAAGATACCAAAACAGCGCTTAATTACAATTCGCCGTTTGAACTTTTGGTTGCGGTAATTATGTCTGCCCAGTGTACTGATGAACGTGTCAACAAAATTACGGCACGCATCTTTCCTAAATATAACACGCCCGAAAAAATGGGAGCGCTTACGCAGGAAGAACTGGAAAACGAAATCCGCGACTGCGGCCTTTTCCGCGCCAAAGCAAAAAACCTTCTGGCAACCTGCCATATGCTGGTGCAGGAATACAACAGCACCGTGCCCGATACCATTGAAAAGCTGATGACGCTGCCAGGCGTTGGCAAAAAAACGGCCAATGTAATAGCAAGCATTATTTACAATGTGCCGGCCATTGCCGTAGATACGCATGTTTTCCGCGTTTCGCACCGGCTGGGGCTTGCAAAGGGTGCAGACCCGCTTGCAACCGAAAAAGAACTGCAAAAGGCAATACCCATGGAAAAATGGAGCGATGCCCACCACTGGCTTATCTGGCACGGCCGCAAAATTTGCAAAGCGCGCAAACCTCTGTGCAGCGAATGTATGCTGACAGAGCTGTGCCCCTATAAAGAAAAGAATTTTGCAAAATAACGCTAAAATAAAAACTCCCGAAGTTTACCGCTTCGGGAGTTTTGCTGTATATGGCTATTTCTTTTTGCCTGTGGGCGTAACGCTTATTTCAAAAAGCCTGTCCCAAGGAAAACCTACTTTAAATTTAAAATCTTCGGTAAAGGGGTATTTGCGTGCAAGCTCATCGCATACATCCTGCGCCAGTGCAGAAACATGCTTTTTAGAACTTCCGAGCTTGTAAACTTCTTCGCTGCTGCCGCTGCGTTCCAAAAAGTCCGTGGCATCACGCCGCGCGTTCGATTGGTAGAACCAGTCGTCAACAAGGCGCAGCCGCATCAGCAGTGCGTTGTCCTCGTCGCTTATCTGCGGGGCTAAAATGCCCTGGGCAATGGCAAAGCCGATGGTGTTGTCGGCGGTGTTCCAGCCGTTATACGCGGTAAGTTTTTCCAAATTGCCGCGGTTGGCAAATTCGTTCATAAAGCCGTTATCGGCGCCGTTGGAATATGTAACGTCTGCCAGTGAAACCCTTGTGCCGCTGTTTAAAAATTTTTCCAGCTCGCCAATATATTTTTTATCGCGCGGCGAGGCAAAAAACTGGTTGCTTGGCGCGGTGGAATCCATCATTACGCCGTCTTTGGGCGTGTTAACTGCCAAAATAAAATCGGCTTCGGCGGCGTTAACGGTCGGGCGTGCATCGGCAACAAGTATCTGTTCCGGCACGGATTCGCCAAGCGTGCTGTCGGAATACTGCGGTATTGTGGTACGCCCGGTGCCTTCGGCATAATAAGTGTAAACAAGCGGGTGCTCGCGGTTCTTTTCGTTAACGGCGCGCGTTAAAAGCAGCATGCCAAGCTGGTCAACACCCGGTATAATCTGGAAAATCTGGTCGGAAAGCGCAAAAGCGTCACGCTTTATGTAACGCGCTTCCATATGCGTTGCCGAAAGCGGCGCATTGTCATCCTTGCCTATGGCAAGATAATGAAAACGGTATTTTGCTGTAAGCTCCGTAAGCGATTTATTAACATGGTAGTTTTTTAAACGCCTTTGCAGCCAGTCGTTTAAATCAGCCTGCGGCAGATTGTTTTTTATGGCCTGCTTTGCAAGGCTTTCGCGCAGCGTTAAACCCGTGGTGTCCTCTTTATCCAAAAGTTCGGAATAACGGAAAATGGCAGGCCCGATTTTGCTGTAATATGGCGGCTCAACATTGCCGTAGCTTGCACGCGGCGTGCGCATTAATGTTGAATAAACATAAAGCGGCATGGGCAGCCTTTCGCGCAGCATTTCCAAACGCTGAACACGTGCCTGCAAGGTTGTTTCGTCAAAAAAATGCGTGCGGCTGGCAACCAGCCCGCCGTAAATAAGCGCGTCCGAAGATATTACTGCCGCATCGGCGTCAGGCGCGTTTTCCACCAGCCACTGCCAAAGCCTGTCCGGGTCGCCGGTGCGGTCTGCCGAAGCAAGGTATTTTTCCGGCGGCGTCAGTATTTCATAGCCGGCTGCCTGCAAATTTTTTACAGGGTAGCTGTAAGTAACGGGCCTGTCATCAAGCGGAATATAAATAAACGTGCCCTTGTATTTTTCTTTTGCCTGTACGCCTGGCACCATTAAAAAGGTACACAGTGCGGCAAATAATATTTTCAGCATGGCTTTATAAAAATTAAAACGCATTTAACCATCTCCACCAAACATTTTTACATTGCCTTGTATTATTATAAATTTATTTACGTTTTTTTTCCAGTTAAAAAATTTATTTGCTAAAGGTTTGACAACTGCGGCACGTATGCTTATAATATAGTAGTAAATCAATATTACATCAGTAATGCGAAGGAAAAGGCATTTAAAGCGGCCTTACAGAAAAAACTGCCTTGGCTGAGAGCAGTTGGGAACGGTAATTGCCAAACCACCTTCAAACTATGCCCCGAAACAGCAGTAGGCGGCATCGTATACCGGCGTTAACGGTTAACTAAGAGGGCTGCCCAAGCAGCCAATTAGGGTGGAACCGCGGATAACTCCGTCCCTTATATAAGGGATGGAGTTTTTTATTTTATTCAGGAGGTAAAATTATGGTTAAAGTTACTTTAAAAGACGGCAGCGTAAGGGAATACGAAGACAACGTAACCTTGCTTGAAGTTGCCAAAAGCCTTTCTCAAAAACTTGGCAAGCAGGCTTTGCTTGCTGTTGTAGATGGACAGAACAAAGACCTGTCCGATAAGCTGAGCCATGATGCCAGCGTAGAATTTGTTGTGCCCGAAAGCGAAGAAGGCCTGCACGCTATCCGCCATACTGCGGCGCATGTAATGGCACAGGCTATTCAGCACCTGTTCCCGGATGTAAAATTTGCCATTGGCCCTGCCATTGCTAACGGATTTTATTACGACCTTGACAGCGAGCACGTTTTCACTCCGGAAGATTTGGCCGCTATCGAAAAAGAAATGGCAAAAATCATTAAAGCCAACATTCCTTTGGTAAGGGCAGAAATTCCCCGTGCCGAAGCACTGAAAATGTTTGAGGAGAAAAACGAAAAATATAAGGTAGAACTTATTAACGATTTGCCGGAAGACGCAATCATCAGCACCTATACCCAGGGTGATTTTACCGATTTGTGCGCAGGCCCGCACTGCCCTTCCACCGGCCGTGTTAAAGCCTTTAAGCTGCAAAGCATTGCCGGCGCTTACTGGCGCGGCGACGAGCACAACAAAATGCTCCAGCGTATTTACGGCACTGCTTTCCCCAGCAAAGAAGAACTTGACGCTTACCTGCACATGCTGGAAGAAGCCGCCAAGCGCGACCACCGCAAACTCGGCAAAGAACTCGATTTGTTCAGCATTCAGGACGAAGGCCCGGGCTTCCCGTTCTTCCATCCCAACGGCATGATTATTAAAAACACCCTTATTGATTACTGGCGCGAAGTACACCGCCGCTACGGTTACTACGAAATTCAGACCCCGATGATTCTTTCCCGCACCCTGTGGGAACGCAGCGGACACTGGGACCATTACCGCGACAATATGTACTTCACCAAAATTGATGAAGCAGATTACGCCGTAAAACCGATGAACTGCCCTGGCGGCATGCTGTTTTACCGTACCCATCCGCACAGCTACCGTGAACTGCCGCTGCGCGTTGGCGAGCTTGGCCTTGTACACCGCCACGAACTGAGCGGCGCCCTGCACGGCCTGTTCCGTGTACGCTGCTTCACGCAGGATGATGCCCATATCTTTATGATGACCGAACAGATTAAAGATGTTATTCAGGAAACCATCCGCCTGTTTGACGAAGTGTATGCAACCTTCGGCTTGAAATACCACGCAGAACTTTCTACCCGCCCGGATGACAGCATGGGTGATGACGAAACCTGGGAAAAAGCAACCAACGGCCTTAAAGCCGCTATGGAAGACTTTGGCCTGCCGTACACTGTTAACGAAGGCGACGGCGCATTCTACGGCCCGAAAATTGATTTCCACCTTACCGACTCCATCGGACGTACCTGGCAGTGCGGCACCATTCAGCTTGATATGCTGCTGCCGGAAAAATTTGATTTAACCTACACCGGCGAAGACGGCTTAAAACACCGCCCGGTAATGATTCACCGCGTTGCCTACGGTTCTATTGAACGCTTTATCGGCATTTTAATTGAACACTATGCCGGCGCGTTCCCCGCATGGCTTGCTCCGTGCCAGGTCCGCATTCTGCCGATTACCGACAAACAGCACGACTACGCACAAAAACTGTACGATAAAATGTTTAAACTTGGTTTGCGCGTACACGTGGATGACCGCAACGAAAAAATCGGTTACAAAATCCGTGAAGCACAAATGCAGAAAACTCCGTACATGCTTGTAATTGGTGAAAAAGAAGTTGAAAACGGCACCGTTGCAGTACGCCGCCGCGGCGAAGGCGACATTGGCGCTATGAATCAGGATGAATTTATCGCCATGCTGCAAAAAGAAATTGCAGAGAAAAAATAATAAGGCATAAAATAAAAATCGCTGTACTGTTTGGTACAGCGATTTTTTTATATAAGCAGCAAATCAGCGGTTAAAATAAAACCTGAATTAAGCAATATTGCTGCGCAAGTTTTTTAAGGCCTGCTTATGGTGCTTGGTAACCATGGCAGGCGAACAGTTCAACAGCTCGGCAGCTTCCCTGCCGCTGTAACCATTTATGTAAAGCGCTTCAATAGTTTGCCGTTGTTTTGCGGTTAACTTATTAAGCGCTAATCTTAATAAAATACTTAATTCCTCACGTTCAATAACATCGTCGCTGAACTCAGCGCCTTCTGCCTCACTATCGGGCAGGGGCGCTTTTTTATTTTCATCAGCCCACACTTTTTTCACTTCGTCATAAAGGGCAAAGTGAATACGGCACCTAACATACCCTGCAAAATGCTCGTAATCAACGCCGTTGTATGTTAATACAAGTTCAATAAACTTTAACCTTGCAAGGCTTAATCCCTCCTCAAAGCCAAGGGCATTGTAAAACATATCGCGGCGCATTTCACTGCGGAACAAAGGCTCAAAAGCAAGGCAAAGCTGTTCCAAAGCCTGTTTATTGCCGTTTTGGGCAGCAGTAATTAAACTTTTTGTTTTATTTGCCAAAGTGGTAAAAGTTTTGTGGCGCACAGTTTTGGGAATAATATCCATTTCCGGCACGGCAGGTTTTAAAACCTTGCCCGGTATTTGGCTGAAAGATGACAAATTTTTTCTTTGAATCACAAAAACCTCCAAATTTTAAACTTACCAGCTTTACCGTGGCCACGCAAAAGCGGCGTAAGCAAGATTATAACGGAATGTTTGGCGGTTTGTAAAGACCTTGTTTAAAAAATTTTTATATGTTAAATTAAAAGTTTTGGCTTTACAAAAAAGTTACCAGTGTGCAAGACAACGTACAGTACGGATTATTTATTTAGTAAGCGTCTTGCGGGGGGGTAAAGGTGTGATAAAATGATATTATAAAATATAGTGCGCGATTAGTGAGGGCTGTAAACAAATAACTGTTTAAAATTTTATAAAAGCGGTTTTAAAAGTGAAAGGGGAAAGGATTATGAAAAAGAAAAATTTGGAAAAAGCAGTAATTTTAGGGCTGCTTTTAAGCACAAGCATTTATGGCACGGCGTTTGCAACTGTAAGCGGTGTACTTCAAAATGGAACTGTTGTTGACGATGTTTATGAACACTTTGGTTTAAATAGAGATGCTAACGGCGGAATTTATATTAATAATGATGGATACTGGGTAGATACAGATAAAGATGGAGTTGGCGATATATATTATCCAGAAAATGAGGTACTGGGTGGGGAGGCTCTAAATAAATTTAAAGAAATAACAGTTGATATTAATAAGCCAGTTAATTCGGCCCAAAATGGTATTTATTTAGAGGATTTTGATTTAGTTGCACCTGAAACAAATTTTACCGTGAATATTGGAACAAAAGATGAGCCATTAAATAAAGAAGCTCACGGTATACTTTTAAATAATGATGATGGTGAAAGATCGACATATTTGTCAATTGGAAATTACACTGCTAATATTTATGCGCTTAATTCAAATGCGTTTACTGTTGATAATGGCTTGGTAAAAGATGTAAATGCGAAAATTAATGGAGATTTTACTGCAACTGTTTCTAATGGTAGTGGTATAAATGCAAGTGCCTCATATTCGAGAAATGTTATGAGTCAAGTATCTGTTAAAGGTGATACCCAAATAATTATTAATGCAGATAAAATAACTGTATCTACCGAAGAAGAAGTGCACACAAATGCAGATCGTACAGGAATAAGTTCTTCTTCGAACAGTGAGATAACGTATAATCCGGCTGCTGTATATGCCGGTAATACAGCTTGCAATTTTTATTTTGCAGGTACACCAGTTGAGTCTGGAAATGTAACACAATATTTTGGCAAAGGTTATTATGGGTATGAAACAGTAGGACAAGCAAATATAAATTTAGAGGGAAATATAGTCATTACAACAAACGGAGATAATAATTATGGCATTTATTCCGGCAAAAATGGTGAAATAAACTTAAATACCAAGGAAAGTGATTTGACAATAACAGCTAACGGCAAAAATTCAATCGGTATTGCTGCTATTAACAGTAATTTAATTTATAATGAAGATACAAATTTTACTAATGATTATACTCATTTGGGATTTGGTGATATAAAGGGCGTTGTTGACGTTATTTTAGACCAATCTGAAAATACTTATGGCAGTACCGTTGTTTTAAACGGTACTAATAATACCATCACCATGGCAGAAGGCGGCAAAGCCTTGTATTCCGATGCTAAAAATTCTACCGGAAATGATAAAGAAGTTATAATAAAATCTGGCGTTAACGGCATTGGCAATCTTGATGTTAAAGGCGATATTGTTGCTACTAACAGCGGTAAAATTGATTTAACCGTAAATAAAGCTGCCGATATTACCGGCGACATTGAAGCAACCAACAGCGGTGTTATTAACTTTACTTTGGGCGATAATGCCGATATGATTGTAAGCGAAAAAGATAATACACTTATAAATGCAGGCGGTGCAAGTACGTTAAGCCTTGCCAAAAACGGAAGTGAAAGCAAAATAGGCAATGTACAGGCTGCGAACGGCGGCACAATTAATTTAACACTTGGCGAAGGCGCTTATTTTGCAGGCCGCGTGGATGATTACAAAGACGCTGACGGTGCAAATGGCAACTGGAATAATGAGGAACACCAGACTTTGTTTGACAGCGAATTTGCAGCTGGCGTAACTAAAAGCGGTACTGTAAATATGACTCTTAACGGCGGTGTTTGGGACTTAACGCAGCAAAGCTGGGTAACTAATTTAAATGGTAATGACGGTGTAGTTTACCTTAACGGCAATGGCACCGGTGGTTATGCTGTGCACATTGGCAAACTGGAAGGTGACCATACCTTTGTTGTTAACCTTAACCCGACTGATTATGCTGCAAGCGATATGCTTTATATTTATGATGGTTCCAGTGCCGGTGTACAAAACCTGCGCATTAACAACGAAGCAGAAGTTTTAAACGCACTTAAAGATGACGGTGACCGCATCCGTTTTGCAACCGTTGGCAAAACTGCCGGTGCAGGCGCAGGCTTTGGTGATGATTACGTTGTGCGCGGGCGCGGCGTAATTAACAGCGGCTTCAGTATTGATTATGTAGATTATGAAGAAGATAAACAAAATGACGATTATACTACGGATTATAATGGTGATAATTTTGATGTCGATAAACCTGGTAACAGTTATGTAGAAAATGTTTATGGTGAGGCAAATGGCGCTGATGATATAGATAGCCAAAACTTGTACCTTGTACGCGACAGCAGCAAAGACGCAGGTAAATCTGACAGCGGTGCAACCATTATCAATATGAGCCGCGCTAACTATAAAAACGCTATTTATATGGACAGGCTTAACAAACGCATGGGTGAAATGCGTTATGTTAATGCTGAAGAAGAACAGGGCTTATGGGTGCGCCTGCGCCATGACCGTATCGGGCAAAGCGGAGACTTCCGCAGCATGAATACCATGTATGAAGTGGGCTATGATGTTAAACAACCCACCGATAACGGCGAGCACCGTATTGGTATGGCAATAGACTACATGCGCGGCAGCACAACTTATGACGACATTATGGGCAAAGGCGAAACCAAACGTTACGGCCTGTGGCTGTATGATACCTGGCTGGGTGAAAAAGGCCATTACACCGATTACATTGTAAAATGGGGACATCTTTCCAACGATTTCGACATCCGCGATAAAGACAGTTTGGAAAATATTACCGGTGATTACAGCAACAATGTATTCAGCGTAAGCGCGGAATACGGCAAGAAAAACGATATGGGCAATAACTGGTATTTTGAGCCGCAGGCACAGCTTCAGCTTGCGCGTGTAACTGGTGCCGATTATGTAACAACGCAGGGCAGCAAGGTAAATGTAGACGGCATTAACAGCTTAATCGGCCGTGCAGGCTTTAGAATTGGGCGCGACATGGACGAAAACAGCACTGTTTACTTAAAAGCAGATTTGCTGCACGAATTTATGGGCGACCAGACAGTAACGGCGGCGGATGCAACCGGCACACTGCGCGAAGAATTTGAAAACAAAGGCACCTGGTATGACGTAGGCTTTGGCTTTGCAGCTAAGATGAGCAAAAACAGCTATGCCTTTATGGATTTTGAAAAATCCTTCGGCAACGATAATGACGAAACCTACCAAATTAACGCAGGTATGCAGTGGAGCTTTTAATTAAGTGCCAATTAGCAACAAGGCAAAGTTAATAATTTTGTCAGCTAAATTTATGTACCCTGAATTTAACAATAAAAAGTAAAATAAGAAAGATTGTACTGTAAGGCGGCAGGCAAAAACTGCGGCGGCTTAATTTAAGGTAATTGCTTTAGAGAGTCCGGTGCTGTGCCCGGACGGAATCGGAGGAGCTGCAGCATTTTTGCAGAGCCGTCACAGTATAATCTTTCGGTATAAAATAAAAAGTATTATTTTATACGCGGAAAGAAAAATATGGAAAAAGATATTTCTTACAATAAAGAAAAGTTTAAAACTCTGGCCGGTAAATGCACGG
>OHDG01001507.1_pt1 | contig 10045 bp, 9 predicted proteins | sample 1566961 | NCBI WGS metagenome assembly OHDG01 (sample SAMEA3879539, study PRJEB24766) | human gut metagenome | biome: human-associated habitat; feature: feces | place: USA | collected 1985/1987
GCTTTTTATTATATATAATTCACTCTTTTGCTATCCGATTTCGCTTCCTGCGATTATATCCTTATCAACTGTCATAACAGAGAGATTGTTCTTATCGTCCATAGCCGCAAGAATCATACCCTGTGATTCAACGCCGCATATCTTACGAGGTGCAAGGTTAGTAACTACTGCTACCTTCTTGCCAACCATCTCTTCTGGCTTGTAATACTGTGATATTCCAGATACAATCTGTCTTACTTCCTCACCAATTCTTATCTGTGAGCAGAGAAGCTTCTTAGCCTTCTTTACAGGCTCGCACTTAAGCACTTCTCCGACCTGGATCTGGATTTTTTCAAAGTCGTCAAATGTTATCTCAGGCTTCTTCTCAACTACTGGATATTCCGGTACTCCATTAGCCTTTCTCTGTGCTTCCTGTAATTCTTCAACCTTCTTCATAACTTCTTCAATATCAAGTCTTGCAAAAAGGATTTCTGGCTTATCTGTAACTTTATTTCCAGACTCTCTTAAGCCGAACTTGTCAAGATCATCAAAATCTCTGTCACCAGCGGCTGGATTGTCAGGATAAAGCTGCTTTAAAATACTCTCTGTTGTATTAGGCATAAATGCCTTTAAAAGGTTAGCTCCGATTGTAATACTCTCTACAAGGTTGTAAAGAACTTCTTCAAGTCTTTCTTTCTTACTCTCGTCCTTTGCTAAAGCCCAAGGCATTGTTTCATCAATGTACTTGTTACATCTCTTAAATAATGCAAATACATCTGTCATAGCATCAGCAACGTGAAGTGTAGCCATCTTGTTCTGAACCTTATCTCTTGTTCCTGTAACAACAGCCTTAAGGTCAGCATCGAAGTCAAGGCTTGCACCATTCTCATCAACGCCTGCTCCCTCACTTGTAACACCTGTCTTATTAACTACACCGCCAAAATACTTGTTAGACATAGCAATTGTTCTGTTGACAAGGTTACCAAGTGTATTAGCAAGATCTGAGTTCATACGTTCAACTATAAGTTCCCAAGAGATAACACCATCGTTCTCAAATGGCATTTCGTGAAGTACGAAGTATCTTACAGCATCAACACCGAACATATCTACAAGGTCATCTGCATATATAACATTCCCCTTAGACTTACTCATCTTGCCGTCATTCTGTAAAAGCCAAGGATGTCCAAATACCTGTTTTGGAAGTGGGAGATCTAATGCCATTAAGAAGATCGGCCAGTAAATTGTATGGAAACGGATGATATCTTTTCCAATAAGATGAAGGTCGGCAGGCCACATCTTGTTAAACAGTTCAGAATTGTCTCCATCGCAATCATAACCGATTCCGGTAATATAGTTGGTTAGGGCATCCAGCCATACATATACAACATGCTTCGGATCAAAGTCTACCGGAATTCCCCATTTGAAAGAAGTTCTGGATACACACAGATCCTGAAGTCCCGGAAGAAGGAAGTTGTTCATCATCTCGTTCTTTCTGGAAACCGGCTGGATGAACTCCGGATGGGTGTTGATATAATCGATCAGTCTCGGTGCATATTTGCTCATTTTGAAAAAATATGCCTCTTCTTTTGCCGGGGTAACCGGGCGTCCGCAGTCCGGGCATTTGCCGTCTACAAGCTGGCGTTCCAGCCAGTAAGATTCGCACGGAACGCAATACAAACCTTCATAATTCTTTTTATAAATGTCGCCCTGGTCATAAATTTTCTGCAGTACAGCCTGCACTACTTTATGGTGGCGTTCTTCGCTGGTGCGGATAAAATCGTTGTTGGAAATGTTCAGCATTTTCCACAGCTTTTTAAAGTTGGCTACGATTGCGTCAACATACTGAATCGGAGTAATGCCTTTTTCGGCTGCTTTGCGCTGAATTTTCAGACCGTGTTCGTCGCTGCCGGTTAAAAAGAATACATCTTCGCCTTTGGCGCGGTGATAACGGGCAACGGTATCGGCAATGGTTGTGCAGTAAGCATGGCCAATGTGCAGATTATCGCTGGGATAATAAATTGGGGTAGTGATATAAAAACTGTTCTTGCTCATGTGCTTTCCCTTCTTTTATGTTAATATTGTTTTAACGGTGTAAGCGCCTGCAATGCTGATTTTTGCAGACAATTCCTTTGTAATTTTATCACATTCTGCGCCGCTGTGCAAAAGTTTTACTTCTTTTTGGCAAATCATTGACAGAACTTTACTTTTTGGGCATAATGGAAAAGCTGTGATCCTTTCCGGCGAAAAGGAGGTGTACCAATGACAGATTTGGTTACTGCATTTGTTGTATCTGTCATAGCAAGTATAACTGCTTATTATATTTGCAAGTGGCTGGACAGGTACTTATAATCACAGCCAGCCTAAATAAAAAACCGGGAGCTGCCACTCCCGGTTTTTGCTTTTGGTGTACCATACAGACTGGTTACACTGCTGCTTTGTTGTGCTTTTATTATACCCTTATTAAAAATAAAAGTAAACCCTTTTATTCTTCGGCCAGTAATCTGTTATAAAGCTCGCGCTTTGGCACTTTGCGCGCTTTGGCAACCTGTGCCAGCGCTGCTTTTTTATCCATACCCTGCGCAATAAGTGCCTTTACTTCGTCCAGCGGATCGGCTGCCTGCGTTTCTTCCTGCACATCAGCCTCCCCCTGCGCTATAACAAGGCAAAACTCGCCGCGCGGCGGCTGCGCTTCCAGCCATGCCAGGCATTCCGTTACGCTGCCGCGGAAGAATTCTTCGTGCAGCTTGGTAAGCTCGCGCGCAGCGGCAAGCTGCCTGTCGCCCCACGCCGCCAGTATTTCCTTCAGCACGTCTTTAATACGGTGCGGCGCTTCATACAATATTATTGTCGAAGGAATGTTCTTCCACGCCGCAAGCTGCTCTGCCCTGTTTTTTTTGCTTTTGGGCAGAAACCCGCCGAAAAAGAACGGTGATGACGGCAACCCTGAAGCAATCAGCGCGCACAGTGCGGCATTTGCGCCAGGCAGCGGCACAACTTTTATGCCTGCGTCAATCGCTTCGCGTGCCAGCTGCTCGCCGGGGTCGGCAATGCCGGGAAAGCCCGCGTCGCTGACAAGCGCTACATTCTTGCCGTCCAAAAGTTCTGCTATCAGCTTCGGCCCGTTTTTATCCTTGCTGTGCTCATCATAGCGCACCAAATGCCCTTTAATATTAAAATGGCTTAAAAGCTGCAAGGTATGGCGCGTATCTTCCGCCGCAATAATATCGGCTTCGCTTAAAGTGCGCAGTACGCGCGGCGTAATATCTTCCAGATTGCCTATCGGCGTTGCGCAAAGATATAAAGTTCCGGCTTCCGTCATTTTGCCTGCTCCTTCGATTTATCGTAATACGCCAGTGCCTGCGCGCTTAAAGTTCCGTCGGCGTTGTACATTACAAGCGGCGGCAAAACATCAAGCCCGTAGCTGCCGCCCTTAACCATTTCCATCAAAAATATCCATGCAGGTTTGTCAACCGCGCTGTGTACCCATTGCAAACGTTTAGGCTGCAAGCCAAACTCCGCCGCCAGCTGCATGCACTCGGCAAAACGGTCGGGCAGCTGCACAATGGCAAAGCGCCCGCGGTAGCGCACGGCATACGCCGCCGCTTTAAAAAAGTCACGCAAATCTGCCGTTACCTCATGACAGGCGGCAGTGCCAATTTTGCGGGTATTGCCGCTGTTGCGGTAGGGAGGGTTGGCAATTACCAAATCCATGCTTTCGGTTTTAAAATATTTATTAATTTCGCGCAAATCGCCGCCAATTACCTTTACCGTTTCTTCAAGCCCGTTATCTTTAATGCTGCGCTCCATAAGGGCGGCAACTTTGGGATTAAACTCAATTCCGGTTACCTTTTCCGCGCCGCGCGCCGCCAAAAACAGGCTTATTGCCCCTGTGCCGCTGCCAAGTTCCAGCACCTGCGCCTTTTTTACCAGATGCGCAAATGCCGCCAGAAACACAGAATCCGTTGTAAAAGTAAATTCACCGGCGTCCTGCCAGACTGCATAACCGCAGCCCGGCAGGGAATCACGCCTGATTCCGCTGTGTACCATCAAATTTTATCCGCCTTGGAAGCATCCACGATTTCGTCCCATTCCACCTGAATGGTATTATCAGGCGTAAGCTGTACGGAAGCAGTGCGCATAGCGCGGTTAACGCCCATAACGCGGCCTTCGCCGAGCGGAGTAACAACCATAACGCCAACCTTCGGTGCTTCCACGCGTTCCGGCACGGAACGTTTGCCGCAGCAGCCGCTGCAATATACATCGTTTTCATATTTTAAGCAGCACATCAGCCTGCCGCACACGCCGGAAATCTTGGCCGGATTCAGCGACAGGTTCTGGTCTTTGGCCATCCTGATGGATACCGGCTCAAAATCGCCGAGGAAGGTAGCGCAGCACAAAGGCCTGCCGCAGCTGCCGATGCCGCCCAGCATTTTTGCTTCGTCACGCACACCAATCTGGCGCAGCTCAATACGGGTACGGAATACGGACGCCAAATCCTTAACCAGTTCACGGAAATCGATACGCCCGTCCGCCGTAAAATAAAAAATAATCTTGTTAACGTCAAAAGTAAATTCCACGTCAATCAGCCGCATGGGGAGGCCGTGCTTGGCAATTTTGCGCAGGCAGATGTTAAAGGCTTCTTTTTCGCGCACTTTATTTTCCTGCACCTTCAGCGCGTCCTGTTCGGTTGCCTTGCGCATAACGGGTTTCAGCTGCGAAACAAGCTTGTTTTCCTCAACATCTCTCGCGCCGATAACAACCGTGCCGTATTCCAAACCGCGCACCGTCTCCACAATTACATGGTCGCCAACTTCCACGCCGGTATCAACCGGGTCAAAATAATATATTTTACCTGCTTTTTTAAACCTAATGCCTACTACTTTCAGCAAAATTTTCACTCCTTCCGCAGTAAATCGAGTTTTAAAACCAGCGCCTCCAAAACATTTTTGGCGCTTACATTTTTATTAATGTTCTGCCAGGCTTCCTGCGCAGCGTTTACGCCCTGCCTGGCTGTATGTAAAGGCCAATCTGCGGCAATGCCGTCAAGCCCGGCCATAATATCCGTGTTGTACACCTGCCCGCCTGCACCGCTCTGCACAAGCAGCACATCGCGCAGAAGGTAAATAAACTGTTCCGTTAAAAGCAGCGCGGCCGCACGATCGTATTTTTCGCCCCAGCCCAGCACCGCAATATAACCAAAAGGGTTTTGCAGCGGCAGTTTTTTCAGTAAATCAAGCGCCTCACGGCGGACTGCAAAAATATCTGCCTGATTATAACTTAACGCCCTGCCCGGCGAACCGCCTGCAAGAGCCGCCAGTACCTGTGTGTTTTGAGTAATGCCTTTTACTTTCAGTATCTGCTGGACGGCACTGCTGTCCGGAGCGTCAAAACGCAGGCGCACCACGCGCGACAGCACCGTCGGCAAAAGGCGCTCTGCCTGCTGCGTAATTAAAATAAACAGCCAGCCCGGAGGCGGTTCCTCCAGAAGTTTTAAAAGGCTGTTGGCCGCTTCTGCCGTCATCTGCCCGGCATCGTCTATAATGCATACTTTATGTTCGGAAAGCACCGGCGCAAATGCCGCCTGCTTTGCCATTTCCTTAACCTGCTCGATTTTTATGTCTTTGCCTGCTTCTTCTGCCGTCAGCAGGTAAAAATCCGGATGGGCAAAACTATTGTTTTCAATATCCATCAAACGGCAGCTCTCGCAAATACCGCAGGTCTTTTTGCCCGCAGACTTGCATAAAAATGTTTTTGCAAAATGCAGGGCCAGCATTTTTTTGCCAATGCCGCCCATACCATAAAATAAAAGGGCATGCGGGCGGCTGCCGGGTTTCAGCAGTTTTTGCAAAAACTCTTTATTCTGTTGGTGTCCCAGCACTTCATCCCACATAATTAACCTCATATTTTAATGGTAGTATTAATAACACGCATAATTTCAGCCGTTACCTTCTGTTCATCCTGCAAGGCATTAATTTTAAAAATGCGTTCCGGGTATTTTTCTGCCAACAGCATAAAACCGTCCCGCACTTTTTTTTGAAATTCCAGCCCGGCATTTTCATAGCGGTCTTCCACGCCGCGCAAAGCACGCCTTGCCGCTAAAAGGTCCGGGTCGCCGTCAAGCAATATAGTTAAATCCGGCTCCAACCCGCCGGAAGCAAAAGTGCTTAAACCATGAATGGCCTGCAAGGGCAGACCGCGTACAATTCCCTGATATACTTCGGTAGAATCGCTGAAACGGTCGCACAGCACAATTTTACCTGCCAGCAGCGCCGGTTTAATTATCCGCGCAACATGGTCGGCACGCGCCGTAATATATAAAAGCGTTTCCGTACGGGCATTCATTATCAGTTCCGGGTCAAGCACCATTGCGCGCAGGCTTTCAGCCAGCCTTGTACCGCCCGGTTCACGCGTGCATACAACTTCACGCCCAAGCCTTCTCAATTCTTCAGCCACATGCTCCAGCTGCGTGGTTTTGCCGCAGCCGTCTGCGCCTTCCAGGCTGATAAAATAACCTTTTGCCATTTATTTAATCACCCGCAGTTCTGTTAATGTATAATCGGCCGGCCCGCTTACAGGCAGCCCCAGCTTTTTCATGCGCAGGCAGTAGTCAATTACTTCTGCCGTAACAAGTTCGCCCGGCCACAGCACCGGTATGCCAGGCGGATAAAAGCTCACCTGCTCCGCGCAGATTCTGCCTTCCGCTTCTTGCAGCGGCAGGCTTTCTGTTTCCGCGTCAAACGCGCTGCGCAGCGGCACTGCCGTAACAAACTCCGGCAGCTTCCAGCAGTTTTGTTCTTTTAAAGGGGCGCGTTTATGCTGCTCCAAGCCTGCAAAAACACGGCTTATTTTTTCAAGCACTGCATCATATTCTGCGCCGCCGTCTGCAAAAGTTACCAAAAAAAGCACATTCTGCGCATCGGTAAGCTCCACGGCAATTCCTGCCTTGCGCAGGGCATCGCCGGCTTCCGTGCCGCTGTAACCCCAGGCCGCCGTATTAACCGTTACTTTGGTGCAGTCAAACCCGGCTATACCGTTTTTGCCGGTGCAGTCTGTGTCCAAAAGTTTCAGCCCGGCAAATTTACTTAAGCAGCTGCGCAGCTTTTCTGCCGCTGTCAGCGCTCGCTCAATCAGTTTTTCTCCCTGCACAGCCAAAGTATAGCGTGCGGCGTCTATGGAAGCCATCAGCAAATAATTGGGGCTTGTAGTTGTCAAAAGGCTCACTGCTTCCGCGGCACGCGTTAAATTAATGCGCCCGCCTTTAACATGCAGCAGCGAGCACTGCGTCATAGCGCCCAGAATTTTATGCGTGCTCTGCGCGCAAGCATCCGCCCCGCACTGCAAAGCCGAAGGCGGCAGCTTACTGCTGAAGCCAAGGTGCGGCCCGTGTGCCTCATCCACCAAAAGAACGGCATTATGGGCATGGGCAATTCCGGCAATGGCTTTTAAATCCGCAGCCTGCCCGTAATAATTGGGGCTTGTCACCAGCACGGCTTTAATATCCGCATAACGCGCAAACATTGCTTCCACCGCCTGCGGCGTAATTTGCGTGTTAATGCCAAATACCGCGTCATATTCCGGCATTGCAAAAACAGGTTCCAAATTTGCCAGAAGCAGCGCACCCGCCACACTGCGGTGAGCGTTGCGCGGCACTAAAACTTTATCTCCTGCTTTGCAGGCCGCCATCAGCATGGCATGAATAGCGCCCGTCGTGCCGTTAACGGCAAAAAAGCACCTGTCGCTGCCATACAGCTGCGCCGCTAAATTCTGCGCTTCCATAATATATGAAGAAGGCGCATGAATATCATCCAGTTCGCTCATCAGCGATACATCCATCGCCACGGCCCCTGCGCCGAGTTCGTTTTTTAACAGCGCTTCCATTCCGCGCCCGCCCTTGTGCCCGGGCGTATGGAAGGGATAAACCTTTTCGTTTTTATATTTCAGCATCGCTTCAACAAGCGGCATTCTGTTCTGCAAAACAACCTCCAAGGCATATTAACCCATGTTATCTTTATATTTTATCACAGCACGCCGCCTAATTAAAGCATTTTAATCTGCGCGGCTATTTGCGCTGCGTCATAATTTCCGTCAATCAGAATATACTTGCAGCCATATTCACGGCATAAGCGTAAATTAGACGCATTTCCCTATTAAAATTACCATTTTACACCTCCGCCGCTTTATATTTTACCATAATAATAACAAAAACATTTTAATTAAACTTCTGCCATGCTACAATAAATATAGGAAAGCCGATTGGAGATGAAGCCTATGAAACTGCGCTCTAAACCAATGACCAAAGAACAAATAAAGCAGTACCTGCATAAGCTCCAGCTGGAAAATTTTACTCCCAGGGCTGATTTAGCAACGCTGCAGAAACTGCACGACGCGCATTTAAAATACATCCCTTATGATAATTTTGACTGCCTTAACAGCAAAATAACCTCGCTTAATCGAGAGAAAATGTTTGACAAGCTCATTTTGCACAACCGCGGCGGCATTTGTTTTGAGCTGAACGGGCTGTACGCCTGGCTGCTCGAATCGCTGGGCTTTAATTTCGTCAGCTTCGCCGGGCGCTTCATTAATAAAATAAACGTGTACCAGATGCGCCAGCACCGCAATATGTGCGTAACTATTGACGGCAAGCGTTATATCACCGATGTCGGCGTCAACAGCGAAAGCCCGCGTATACCGCTTTTGCTGGAAGAACAGCGCGTACAGAGCGACAGCATCAGCCAGTACAAATTTACGCGCGACGAGTTTTGGGGCTGGCTGCTGTGGCAGAAGGAAAAAGGCAAACCATGGAAACGCATGCTTGGCTTTACCGAAGAACCTCAGCTGGAAAAAGATTACGTTTTTCCTTCTTTCTGGTGCGATGCCCATCCCGATTCGCCCTTTAACAAAGAAAAAGAGCTTTCCATCTTCCGCGAAGACTGCAACATCACCATCCGCGGCAACTTTTTAAAATTTTACCTGAACGGCAGGGTTAAATACCGCTATAAAATAAAAAACGGCGCCGATTTAAAAGAGGTGCTTTGGGAATACTTTGGCATTAATGTTGAATACCGCCTTAAAAATGACGGTATGGACTACGAATGAGGTAAAAATGACTGCAATACCGGATTATGTAAAAAAAATACTGCATATGCTTACAGAAGCAGGCTACGAGGCTTACATCGTCGGCGGCGCCGTGCGCGATTTACTTTTAAAACTGCCGCCCGGCGATTTTGACATTACCACCAGCGCTACGCCGGAAGAAATCAGCGCGGTATGCCGTGCCAACAATATTAAAACCATTGATAACCTCGGGCAGAACTTTGGCTGCGTGGTTGCCGTTATAGACGGCGTTCCTGCGGAAATTACCACCTTCCGCGGAGAAAGTTATGGCGCTGACGCCCACAAGCCGGAAAAAGTATGGTTCAGCAAATCGCTGCGCGAAGATTTAAATCGCCGTGATTTTACCGTTAACGCCATGGCAATGGATATAAACGGCAGAATATATGATTACCATAACGGCATGGAAGATTTACAGAACCATATTCTGCGCACTGTCGGCGACGCCGGGCAGCGTTACAGCGAAGACGCACTGCGTATGCTGCGCGCCTGCCGTTTTGTTGCCCAGCTTGGCTTTGACTATGTGCAGGAAAGCGGCGTACTGCCGCCCTTTGGCGAAAAAAATACGCCTTACTATATGCCGCGCAATTTCAGTTTTCCCACCGGAAACTGCGCCGGTTTATCGCTTGAACGCGTGCGCACAGAACTTGACAAGCTGCTTACAGGCAAATATGCAGGCAAAGGCCTGATGCTGCTGATGGCAACAGGGCTGACAGACGCCAAATGCCGCGTAAAAGAAATCGGCGCATATCACGAAATTGATATCCTGCCGGAACTGCGCCACCTGGAAGGGCTGCCGCAAAACAGGCGCTTTCACTGTTACAACGCCTGGGAGCATACATTAAAAGCAGTTGATAACAGCCCGCGCGATTTAACAATCCGCTGGGCCATGCTGCTGCACGACCTCGGCAAAGGCATGCCCGGCATCCGCGGCACCCATCCGGACGGTTCGCCC
>OHDG01001512.1_pt1 | contig 10014 bp, 6 predicted proteins | sample 1566961 | NCBI WGS metagenome assembly OHDG01 (sample SAMEA3879539, study PRJEB24766) | human gut metagenome | biome: human-associated habitat; feature: feces | place: USA | collected 1985/1987
ACAGCTGCAACAGATAAGGCTTCTACTACTGCTGAAGTTGAAGTTAAGAACTACGCATTAGGCACAGTTTCCCAGACAAAGCTTACAGAGCTTACAGCTACTGTTGCTGGCAACACAAAGAACCTTAAGCCTACTGATTTCGTAGTAAAGAACGAGACAACAAACGTTGTTTATCCAGTATCTAAGGTATCTGTTGATTCCAAGGATGCTTCTAAGGTTACATTAACACTGTTCAGCGAAGCAAAAGATGCTGCTACATATGATGTGACTCTTGATGAAATCACAAAGACATTCGTAGCTTCTGATGGAAAGGTTGCTTCTGTTGCACTTAATACCGTAACAGTTCCTTATGCAACTGAAACAGAAATCGGACTGGTTTCTAAAGATGCGAATGGTGTTATCATTGATGAGGCTGCTTACACAAAGCAAGATGCTTCTAAGTATGATTTCACTCTTACAACCAATAATGGATATGTAAACGGAACTAAGTTATATTTAAATAAGATTGCTGATACAGCTACTGCTGAAATCACATACAAGTCTGGCAAATATGATCAGAACGGTAAGGCTGAAGGAAATGTTACTTCCGGTAAGGTTACAATTACTGCTGTCGATCAGTCTGCTGTTAGCAACTTTGATGTAAGAATTGATGATGGCAATAAGTCTTATGACAAGGCTAAAGATGACAAGAAGATCGCAGCTAAAGATACAAAAACAGCTTATTTCATGATTAAAAATGCTGACGGAAAAGAAATTTCCGATTACAATAAGTATTCTGTAGAATCTTCTGATCCTGCAACATTAATGGTTGGTACTCAGAACGATATCAGCTCAAAGAAAGTTAGTGTTACAGGAGTAAAAGAAGGTACTGCATATCTTCTTATTAAAAAAGATAGCAAAGTAGTTGGATCTGTTGCTATTACAGTTGTTGCTGAAAAGGCTGTAGCTACATTAGAGTTAGACAAATATAATGTCACACTTTCTAATGTAATTCGTAGATCTGCAGATGTAAATGTAACATTAAAAGATCAGTATGGTAATGACGTAACTAGCGCATATGCAAATGATATTAACGTAGAAAACTTAACAAAACCTTCTAAGGCAGCTGGAAACAAGTTTTCTAAAACTGGTGCAAAAATCACTTTCGCTCCTGGAGATGTAGCTGGAGATTATACATTTAAGATTTCCTACAAGAAAGATGGTAAAGAAGTTGTTGCGAGAACAATTGTTGTCTCTGTTAAGGATACAACAGCTACAAAAGCAAATTCTTGGAAGTTAAACATTACCAATGATAATGTTGATATCAAGGCTGATAAAGATAACTATACAGACAAGGTTGTTAAAGCTGAGGTTATCGGTTCTGCTGATGGTGCAGATCTTTATAGTCTTACAAATGTAAAATATGTGGTAAAGAAAGCTGATGGAACTGTTCTTTTCAGTACTGTTAGCGGCACTACTCCTGCAAAAGCTCCAGAGGCTGGAGTATTCACTGTTACAACAAATGGTGCATTAAGCATTAAAGTTTCAGGTCAGTCTCAGCCTTCATACCCAGCTAATGGAGTAACTAATTATGTAATTACTAAGTATCTTGAGGCAGGAACATATACTGTATATGCTGAAGGTGTAGATAATGTAGATTCTAGTGTTACAGCAAAAATCACAACAACATTTACTGTAAAAGATACACAGGCTAAGGCTACAGCAGAAGTTAAGGCCAATAGTGTGGATGCAAGAGCTACTACTGGTTCTGCAGTAGATGCTGTTTTAGGAGATTCTGTAATTGTTAAGTATGGCGATTATACTTATACTGATAGAACTGATTACACAGATGCACATGCTGGATTGGAAGTTTGCAGCATTGAAGGTACAAAGAATAATGGTTCTTCTATTGTCTACAATAATAACGCTGCCACAGTAATTGGTAAGGGTGAGGGATTCACAGTTACAAAGGTTACTGTATGGGTAAACGTTGGTACAGATGATGTGCCAGTATGGCTTGCTGTAGAGGTTCCGGATATTACTGGATACTTCTCAGTAAATAAGTAATTTGATACAAAGCTAATATTTATATCCCGTTTAGGTTTTTCCTGAACGGGATATTTTTATATTACTTTAAAAATTTATTATTGGAAATAGGTCATTAAGAGATAGGCAAGTAACAAATCAAGCGTGCAAAATGAAATTATATTTTCCTGGGTAATCCGCTATACTATGTTTATGAATAAAAGCAATGGCTGAGTGGGAGGCTTTTATGGAACAGTGATTAAAATTACCGGTGGGTATTGATGATTTTGAAAAAATCCGCAGAAATGAATTTTATTATGTGGATAAGACAAAGCTGATTGAACAGCTTTTACAGAACTGGGGAGAAGTCAGCTTGTTCACACGCCCGCGCCGTTTCGGGAAAACACTGAACATGAGCATGCTGAAATGCTTTTTTGAGATCGGAACCGCCCCTGCCCTGTTTGACGGGCTTTATATTTCAGGCAACAAAGAACTGTGTGATACCTATATGGGGAAATATCCGGTTATTTTTCTTTCACTGAAAGGTGTTGAAGGGCTGACGTTTGAAGAAGCTAAAGAAAATCTGCAACAGTTAATCGGAAATGAAGCAGGACGTTTTCCTTTTTTGAAAGAAAGTCCTGAACTGTCAGACGAAGAAAAACAACAATATCTTGCACTGACCACTTTCAAAGAAGGACGATATGTATTTGCAGACAGTACACTTACATTCAGTTTGCAGTTTCTATCCAGGTTATTGCATAAACACTATGGTCACAAGACCGTGATACTGATTGATGAGTATGATGTACCACTGGATAAGGCATTTCAGAATGGTTACTATAGAGAAATGATTTCGCTGATCCGCGGACTTTTAGGCCAGGCATTAAAAACCAATACCTCCCTTCAGTTTGCAGTTTTAACTGGTTGTTTACGTATTTCAAAAGAAAGTATTTTTACTGGGCTTAACAACTTTGCTGTTAACTCAGTGGTAGATGTGGAACATGACGAGCAGTTTGGATTTACAGACACAGAAGTTCATCAAATTTTGGATGATTATAAGTTAAACCAGCATTTTTCTGAAATGAAAGAATGGTATGACGGTTATCGTTTTGGAAATGCTGACATTTACTGCCCGTGGGATGTGATTAATCACGTAAAAAAGTTACTCATCGATCCTCAGGCAGATCCACAGGCCTTTTGGATCAATACCAGTGGTAATGGATTGGTCAAACGTTTTGTCGACAAGGCAGACAAGACGACACGCGATGAGATTGAACAATTGATTGCAGGAAATCCCATCGAAAAAAGAATTCGTCTGGAACTGACCTATGATGAGATAGACAACAGCATAGATAATCTCTGGAGTGTCCTGTTTACCACAGGATACCTGACACAAGTTGGGAAAGCGGTTGATGGTGTTTACCGGCTGGTCATCCCAAACAAAGAAGTCCGTGAAGTGTTTGTGTTCCAGATACAAGAATGGTTCCGTCAGACGATTGTAGAAGACGCAAAACCAATGCAGGAACTGTGCCAGGCATTTTTAGATGGGGATGCAGAAAAAATACAAAAACACCTGACACAGATTCTTGGCCGGATGATCAGTATTTTAGATACCAAAGCTCGTGACGAACAGAAGGAAAACTTTTATCATGGCTTGCTGCTTGGTCTGTTGCGAAGTGAACGTGACTGGCTGATCCGCTCCAATGTGGAATCTGGAGACGGTTTCTGTGATATCCTGATTGAGCCGGAAGATCCGGATGCGGGAATGATCATCGAATTGAAATATGCTGCGACATTCCTGGAACTGGACGGTGCCTGCGAAAAAGCAATGCAGCAGATCAGAGATCGCAGATATGACGAAGCTCTGCGGAATGATGGCAGGGAAAATATTTTGGCATATGGCATAGCTTTTTGTAAAAAGCGCTGTAAAGTCGTTTGTAAAAAACTCTAAATATTTTATCAATAATAGATAACCGAATTTCTAAAACAACAATAATTGTACCATTCCTTTATTTCCGCAAAGTGTCCAGACAAATCATAATCTTCCAAAAGGTCAGACACCTCTGCATCCGTAAAGCCGAATTGTTCATCATATCGTGCATCATCAATTGACAGGATTTTGAAATTGTTCAAACCAGTAAAAATACTTTCCTTTGAAATACGTAAACAGCCGGTCAGAACCGCAAACTGAAGGGAAGTATTGGTTTTCAAAGCCTGCCCCAGAAGTCCGCGGATCAGAGATACCATTTCCCGGTAATAGCCATTCTGGAATGCTTTATCCAGTGGTACATCGTACTCGTCAATGAGTATTACTGTTTTCTGTCCATAGTGCTGGTATAAAAGTTTTGACAGCAATTGAATGCTGGATATGAGAAGCCCTTCCTCCATGGCATATTTTCCATTGTTCAAAGCAATTAAGGCACGGTATTTTTCTTTCTCATTTGCAGAAAGCCGATCGCTATCGTCTAAAAATGCAAATCTTTCAGCTTCTGTACCGATCAGCTCTATCAGACGGTATTTTGCTTCCTCAAATGTCAATCCCTCAACACCTTTCAATGAAAGAAAAATAACCGGATATTTCCCCATATAGGTATCACACAGTTCTTTGTTGTCTGAAATATAAAGTCCGTCAAACAGAGCAGGGGCGGTTCCGATCTCAAAAAAGCATTTCAGCATGCTCATGTTCAGCGTTTTCCCGAAACGGCGTGGGCGTGTGAACAGGCTGACTTTCCCCATGTTCTGTAATAATTGTTCGATCAATTTTGTTTTATCAATATAATAGTAACCGGATGTCCGAATTTCATCAAAAAATTCGATTCCTACAGGTAATTTTAATCGCTGCTCCATAAAAGCCTCCAACCTATTCGTTGCTTCTTCTAATAGTTACAGTATAGCGGATTCTCCTTTAAAATACAATTTTATTGTAAGCGATGAATAACACACCGCCTACCATATTCCTGAATTCAGTTAAAGCAGTAAACGACTACCATTTACTTTCACTTCCTCTGCTACCTATGCGGCAGGGGAATTCTTTTTCCGGAACATTAGATTCCACATCAATTAGTCCTGAACATTGTTCCTTTATAAATTCACTCCATTTGCTATAACTCCCGCATTTAGATATTTGTGTATCAGTGAAATTACTCTGACATCCTTGATGCTTCGTGACAATACCTCAATGAGTTTACTCTGACATACTGTGTCGAAGAACTTTTCCAAGTCCATATCCACCACATATACGTAGCCGTCATTTACATTCTTTTGGCATTGTCTGAGGGCATCGTGTGCTCCTCTTTTCGGTCTAAAACCAAAACTATTCTCCGAAAATTGTTCCTCAAAGATTGGCGATAGTTCCTGTGCTATTGCCTGTTGAATTTCTCTGTCGACAACAGTAGGAACTCCTAGCTTTCGAAACTCACCTTTTGCTTCCTTGGGTATTTCTACCCTTCGAACTGGGTTCGGCTTATATCTTCCTTCCCTTATCTCTTGGATTAGGGTTTCTTGGTTTTCTCTTAGGAAGGGCAGAAGTTCATCCACCTGCATACCATCAATTCCACCTTTTCCCTTGTTTCTCTTAACTTGTTTGTAGGCTTCATTAAGATTGTCCTTTCGCAAAATCAAATCCAAAAGATTGTTCGTCCAATAGTCTGTGATGACACCGCTCTTTTCAGTAATCTTAGAGTAGTCGAACACTTCTGCATAGTTTGTATTGCAACCTTATCCTTAGCTATAGCCTGATGTGATTTCTGTTCGTCAGACCAGAGATTTGCCGCCACCTTCCTTCAGATTCCCCTCACGTTAATCATAATCGCTGCTATGAATAGGACACCCTTGGTCTTGGCTGTATCCTTCCCACTACTAGGGCGGATTAGGGACTTTCACCCATTAGAAATGTGCACCGCAAGGCGCACAATTAAAGAAAGAGAGCCGCGAAACGCGACTCTCTTTTTTACCTATTCATCAAACCAAAATTATTTGATTGTGATTGCTCCTGGTACAGAAACTTCCATGTTTGTATAAACATTTCCGTCAACCTTTACAGTTACAGCAAGCTTAGTAATTGTGAAGTATTCACCAGATACAACAGTCTGAGTTCCAGATGTGAACTTAACACCGTTGTTCTTGATACCTTCAACAGCTGCAATAACTAATGGCTGATCAGCTGCGGCCTTGTCAGAACGGCTGCTATATGTTGTCTCACCGTATGTTACAGTAAGTGCATTCTTTACAGCATCAGCTACAGTAGCACCAGCTACAGTGTTATCCTTTACATCAACAGAAGCCTTATCCTGAGTATCCTTTACAGTAAATGTAGTAGAAAGCTCAATATCTTTTCCTTCGTTGTTTGTGATTGTAGCCTTTACAGAGTATGTTCCTGTAGCAAGCTTCTTATCAGCAACGATTGCGGAACCACTTGTTGCTGTTGTAATAGCCTTTACTAATACAGCAGAACCACTTGTTGTTGTTACAACAGCATTTCCCTTAGCATCCTTTACAGAAATGGACTTAATTGTCTCATACTTAACATCAATGCCATCTTTCATACCAACAACCTGGATTGCGATATTCTTATCAGCTGTTGTATCCTTGTCAACCTTCAGATCGAAATTGTTGTTATCAACATCAATTCTCCAAGCATCAGGTACGGTAGTCTTAGCATCCTTTACAGCTACAGAAACAGTCTTAGCAACTACTTCTTTGTTATCACTGTTCTTGTAAGAAATCTTGTAAACATAGTTTCCAGCAGCAACATTTTCACTATTGAAAGTTACTTTCTTTCCGTTGATTGTGTAATATGTGCTTCCAGCTACAGCAGATGTGCTTAAGTTAGAAACATCTGTAGATAAGCACTCTACGCTTAAATTAGCGGCAATATCATCACCGTACTGATCCTTTACAGTTGCAGTAACAGTCTTTGTATTTTTTAACTGCTTAGAAAGAGTTACATTGTAAGAATCTAACTCAAGTGTTGCAACAGTTCTTTCTGCTACGATTTCAACAGCTACAGAACCAACAATCTTGTTATCCTTCTTAATAAGGATGTAAGCAGTACCAGCCTTAACAGCAGTTACGTTTACACTGTGCTTATTAGGATCAAGAGTAGATGTTCCAAGCATTAATGTAGCCTTGTCAGAAGACTCTACTTTATATTTGTTGTAATCTTTGATCTCGTTACCGTTTGCATCTTTAATCTTAAGGAATGCAGCGTACTGTGTTGGATCCTTTACAGCAAGCTTCTTAGAATCCTTAGCCTTATCGAACTTAGTTGTCGTAGCCTTGTCAATTCTTACATCAAATCCGTTTACAACAGCCTGATCTACAGCAGTAATTGTAACCTTGTTTGGTCCGATGTTTCCTTCTGCCTTACCATTCTGGTCATACTTTCCTGTCTTGTACTCGATCGTTGCTTCAGCAGTATCGTTTACCTTATTTAAGTATAACTTAGAACCGTTTGTATAACCATTTCCCTTTGTATCAATTGTAAAATTATAGTTTGCATCAGATGCAGCATCGGTTGTAGTAAGTTCTTTTAATACAACGCCGTTAACATCCTTAGAAACAAGTTTTACTTCTGTCTCTGTTGCATATGGGATTGTTGCGTTATCAAGTGCGATAGAAGCAACCTTTCCATCAGAAGCCTTGAAAGACTTTGTTGTTCCGTCAAGTGTCACATCATAGTTAGCACCATCGTTTAACTCGCTGAACAGTGTTAATGTAACCTTTGTTGCATCCTTAGAATCAACAGATACCTTGGATACTGGATAAACAACGTTTGTTGTCTCATTCTTTACTGTAAAATCAGAAGCCTTAAGGTTCTTTGTATCACCAGTAACAGTAGCTGTAAGCTCTGTTAACTTGCTCTATCCTACAGTAGAAAGAACATAGTTCTTTACTTCTACTTCATGAGTAGCTGTAGCTGTATCTTTACCAATTGTAAGCTTAGCTGTGATTGTAGCCTTACCAGCCTTAACACCAGTTACTGTACCGTCAGCAGCTACTGTAGCTACTGTTTCATCACTGGATGTGTAAGTAATCTTAGCTCTGTCAGAAGCCTTCTTTGTAGTTGTCAGCTTAGTTGTGTTTCCAACTGCAACTGCTGAATCGCCAGATAAAGCAACGCTTGCCTTAGCTACTGTGAATGTGTAATTCAGCTTCTTTGTCTGTGTCTTAGCAGTCTTCTTTGTAGAAGTCTTGAAAGTTACCTTAACCGGAAATACCGCTGGTATTTTCCACGGAAGTGTTGGAAATACTGGATTTACAAATAGTTTTTTAGGCGAAATTATCGCTACAAGTAACAAACAGTCAATCAATAGATAAGCGACAGACAAGTGACAAATTGTTTCAGTTGTGATCTCTGTGCCATATGCTATAATGTAGGTAGATAAACAAAGGATTTTAAAGAAAGGAATCCCTGCATTTGATGACAAAACAAATGATGACATTCATGTAAATAAAAAATATAAGGACACCGTATTTCGAAAACTGTTTGGTGAAAACAGAGAAAATGCGCTGAGTCTGTATAATGCGGTAAACGGTACCGCATATACGAATCCGGATGATCTGGAGTATACGACCCTGGAAGATGTTATTTACATGAAATACAAAAATGATGTTTCATTTCTAATCGACAAAACCTTGAGTCTTTACGAACATCAGAGTTCCTATAACCCCAATATGCCACTCCGGGGATTTTTGTATTATGCGGATCTGTACCGGAAACTGATTCACCGATCCGAGCGGCTGTATAGCAAGCATCTGTTGAAAATTCCGCGTCCTCATTATATTGTATTTTACAACGGAAGCGAAAAGGAGCTTGCAGAAGAAAGAAGGATTCTACGGTTATCAGATGCTTTTGAAACAGATACCGGAGCTGGTGAATATGAATGGACCGCCACAATGATTAACATAAACAGTGGAAAAATCAGTCCATCATGGACAGCTGCCATGTTTTATATGAATATGCGGTCTTTGTTGCAAAGATCAAAAAATACCGGGATTCCATGGAATTAAAAGAAGCCATTGATCTTACCGTCAGGGAATGCATAGAGGAAAATATTCTTAGAGATTTTTTGGAACAGCATCGCAGGGAGGTGTGTGATATGTGTCTTACTGAATTTGATGAAAAGAAATATGAAGATGTTCTCCGAGAGGAAGGCCGGGAGGAAGGACTTGCGGAAGGTCGTTCAGAAGAAAGGAAAACCTTGCTCGAGATCGTTCAGAAACTGAAAGAAGGAAAAACTCCGGAACAGTTAGTTGCAGATGGAATGGAGAAAGAATCTGTGGATTCTGCTATCATGCTAAGAAAACTTCTGTAATCCGTAATAACCCATGTTTAAGACGCAAGGGGGTGACACAATAAAGTCAGTGTTTATTGTGTCACCCCTTGTTCATTTTGTTCAATTTACAAAGATTTTTTCACAGGCGAGGAGTTCAAAAACTAAATCTTTCCGTGAAAGAATTTGAAAAAGAAATGCCAATATCAAGCTTATGTTAGCATTTCTTTTTTATAGGAGATAGTTATTTTTGACACAATCTTTAGAGTTTTTCACAAACGACTTTACAGCGCTTTTTACAAAAAGCTATGCCATATGCCAGAATATTTTCCCTGCCATCATTCCGCAGGGCTTCGTCATATCTGCGGTCTCTGATCTGCTGCATTGCTTTTTCGCAGGCACTGTCCAGTTCCCGGAATGTCGCAGCATATTTCAATTCGATGACCATTCCTGAATCCGGATCTTCCGGCTCAATCAGAATATCACAGAAACCGTCTCCAGATTCTACGTTGGAGCGGATCAGCCAGTCACGTTCACTCCGCAGCAGACCAAGCAGCAAGCCATGATAAAAGTTTTCCTTCTGTTCATCACGAGCTTTGGTATCTAAAATACTGATCATCCGGCCAAGAATCTGCGTCAGGTGTTTTTGTATTTTTTCTGCATCCCCATCTAAAAATGCCCGGCACAGTTCCTGCATTGGTTTTGCGTCTTCTACAATCGTCTGACGGAACCATTC